>JABAOH010011689.1_pt1 | contig 17241 bp, 11 predicted proteins | sample 7062181 | NCBI WGS metagenome assembly JABAOH01 (sample SAMN14538630, study PRJNA623070) | marine sediment metagenome | biome: marine biome [ENVO:00000428]; feature: marine pelagic biome [ENVO:01000023]; material: deep marine sediment [ENVO:00002113]; isolation source: pool of 5 deep marine... | reverse complement strand
TACCGCACGGGCACTCTGAAAAAACTGATGCCCTCCGTGCGGATCTACTAACCCACTATTCTTATCTCCAGGATGGACATAAAAACTAAAAAAACTTTAAAAACTTTCAGTATGTCCATCCTGAACTCCTATTAGAACTCTAAAAGAACTTTTTTTGTCTCCGACGGCCAGGGGGCTCTTTTGAAAAACCGCCCCCTGGACCCCCACAAAACTTTTCATACATGGTCAGCCTGGGTTACGCGGCCTCCAATATCCTGCCCCATTGGAATCATTTTCCTTTGCTTCAAGGTCACCTACTTCTTACTACCTACTACCTACTGACCTTCTTCGGCTGGCTATGCTATTTGCCGGGTTACTTGCGATTCTTTGGAGTCAGGCGTTGGACCGGATTCAGAATCGGTTNNAGAATCGGTTTCGGCCTCAGGTATACGGAAGAAGAAGGTATTTTTTTGAGATTCCTGGGACTCGTAACCGATAAACCCGTCGTGAGCTTCAATAATCAGCCGCGAGACAGCAAGACCCAACCCGGTCCCTTTGGCTGTCGGTTCCTTATGCACCTGCGCATATTTATCAAATAGAAACTTCTGTTTATCCCTGGGAACCCCCGGACCTGTATCTGTCACGGACAATTCCTGGAAGTGCTTGCCTTCAATGGTTAACCTCCGGGTCTTCAGTGTAATAACACCATTTTTAGGTGAAAACTTAATGGCATTGCTGATAAAGTTGTTAATGACCTGACTGATTCGTTCCGGGTCAATAGCTATCTTAGGTAAATCAACAAATTGAAATTCTATCCGGAGTTTTTTCTTATTCATCAGGGGTGCCATAACTGCAGAAATCTCTTTTGCTAAGACCACAATGGAAGCATCTTTCCTGAGAATAGACATTTTGCCGGCTTCGAACTTAGAAATATCCAGCATGTCATTAATTAATCGCAGCATGCGCTCGGCTGAGCGTGAAATAGTAGAACCGATTTTTTCAATACCGATTTTTTCCAGTTCCCCACGGCTGTGATGAGTAGCCAAAAAATCCGCATAACCCGTTATGGCAGCCAATGGGCTGCGCAAATCATGTACCAACATGGCTGTATAATCCGCCTTTAATTTTAATTCATTCTCCAGCCGTTCTTTTTCCATCTTCCGCTTCATTTCCGCCTGTTCTTTTTTTAATTCAAAACGAAGCCGCTTAAACCGGTGCCGAATTAAAACCACCAGGAAACTAATAATGATAAAAAAACCAAGTGCCCCAAACCACCAGGTTCTCCAGAAAGGAGGTGTGACCTTGATCTTTAGAAAGGTTCCCTCATTATTCCAAACCCGGTTACTGTTAGACCCCTTGATTCTTAACGTATAATCACCAGGAGCCAGACCTGGAAATGTAATTTCACGCGTGTTTCCCAGTTGTATCCAATCATCATTCTGCCCCTCCAGCAAGTATGCGTATTGATTCCTGGGAGGGTCTGAAAAATCTAAGGCCGCGAATTCAAAGGAAATCGAATCCCTATGAGATACCTGGATTTCTTCAATTTCGGAGATGTGTTCCTGCAGCTTCGCTTCATCATTAAATTTTTTAAACGACGTGATAACAATCTTAGGTTTATGGATAGAGTCTTTTATATCCGCGGGATGAAAGACATTAAATCCATTGAGCCCACCGAAATACATTTTTTTATCTTTGCCTTTATAAGCAGCCCCTGCGTTAAACTCGTAGCCCTGGATGCCATCCTTGATATTGTAGTTTCTAAAGGTTTCTTCAATGGGGTTAAATTTTGACAGTCCCTTGTTGGTACTGATCCACAGGTTCCCCCGGTCATCTTCCAATATGGCATTGATCACATCATTGGGCAGTCCGTCTTTCTCTTTGTAAGCAAGAAACGATTGGGATTGGCGGTTGAATCGGTTGATTCCTCCTGCTGTGCCGATCCAGAGAATTCCAGACCGGCTTTCATAGATAGAGAGGATAGTATTGTGGCTCAGGCTGGTGGGTTCTTCTTCAGAGGGTTGGTAACGAATAAAGGTTTGGTTTTCCCGTTCAAAGCGATTAAGTCCTTCATCGGCAGTACCAATCCAGAGTACCCCCAGCCGGTCCTCATAAAGGCAATGGATATAGTCGGAACTCAAACTGCGGGGATCATCAGGATGGTGTTTATAAGGGAAAAACGTCCCGGTTCTGGGATCGAAGTGATTAAGACCACCGCCGTAGGTTCCAATCCAGGATATCCCGAATCGGTCCTCAATAATTGACGTTACTATATTGTTGGACAGGCTGTCGGTTCGTTTGGATTCTGATTTGTAATGGCTGGATTTTCCTGTTTTGGGATTAAATTTGTTGAGCCCGCCGCCACTGGTGCCAATCCACAAGATACCTGACCGGTCCTGGTATATAGTAAGAATATAATTGTGACTCAAACTGGTTGGGTCACCGGGTTTGTTCTGGTAATGGCTGAAGGTTTCCGTGTTCATATCAAACCGATTGAGTCCACCATTGGTGGTCCCGATCCAGAACACACCGGGGATGTTTTTGTCCTCACAAATGGCCCTGACATCGTTGTCATTCAGGCTATTGGTATTATTGGGTTGTTTTTTGTAATGGGTAAATTTTGTTTTTTCCGGCTCGAATTTATTGATCCCTCTTTTGGTGCCCACCCACATGATACCTGATTCATCCATGTAAAAGGACAGGATCTCATTGCTGTTGATGCTGTCAGGGTCTGTTGGATCGGCTCTGTAAGTGATGATCTTCCCGGTATTGGGATCCAGTCGACTTAATCCTTGATTCCAGGTGGCAAACCATAATATCCCCAAACGGTCTCCCTGGATGGCATTCACTTCAGGAGTAGGGGATGTTGATGGGATGTGGATAAATTCTTGTTTCTCCCGGTGGAATCGATCCAATCCCTTTTTAGTACCAATCCAGAGATTTCTTGAATAGTCTTCGTGGATTGAAAAAACATGATTGATGCTCAAGTTTTTGGCATCTCCAGGATTGTGGAGGTCGGATTGGTAATGGGTAAATGTTTTCCTTTCCCTATCCAGCCGTTTCAACCCACCCCCATCAGTGCCGATCCAGAGTTCACCACCCCTGTCTTCATAAATCGCATTCACAAAATTATGGTTTAACCGGTCTGCTTCATTGGCGGGGTTAAGGCGGTAATGGATGAATCCACCGGTTTCCGGGTCATAGCGATCAAGCCCCTTATCCCAGGTACCAATCCACAACGTACCGCTGCGGTCCACAAGAATTGAGAAGACCTTTTTGCTGGCCAGGCTGGAAGGATTATTAGGGTCATGGGTGAACCGGGTAATTTTTTCCTTTTTCCGGTCGAACCGGTTAATTCCGCCCATGGTTCCAATCCAGAGAAACCCTGACTTATCCTCGCAAATTGACGTTATAAGATTGTTGTTCAAACTGTTGCTGTTTTTGGGATCGTACTTATAAAACTTAAAGGTATATCCATCATATTTATTCAGCCCATCCTCGGTACCAAACCACATAAAACCTTTGCTGTCCTGGAAAATACAGGTGACCGTACTCTGGGAAAGCCCCTGTTCAAGGGAAATATGGTCGAATTTAATTGGACTGCTGGCCGAGAAAAGAATTCCACTCAGGCTTAAAAAAAATAAAATGCTGCTGCACATTCGTCTCATTTGCTCACCACACACCATACACCATTCACCATTCACTATAACATCTTGATAAGCCTTTCATTCGGCATTTGCCTAATGTAATACTGTAATACATTTTGCAAAAAAAATCAAATTAAAAAATCACTCTAATTCAACCTGCTTACGCAGCCGGGTTTTCGGCACATTGCTGCTTACGCTTTTGTATTAAGGGTTTTAATGATTGCGGAGATTTTATTCCGTCCTCTGAAACTAAAAAAATAATAACAGGAATCCAAAATTTTTGATCTTTTTTTCGGATTTTTCACCCTAAAATGAGCTTATCCTTGACAATTTTTTTTACTATGATTACAATTAAACTCTATGGAAAAACAAAGCACGTTGATTCAAGAAATACTCGTGACACGCCAACCCATATTTGACAAGCAAAAAAATGTATTTGCTTATGACCTCTTATTCAAATCAAAACAGGATTTCCAGGATAGGGTCCGGGCAGCCTACAGCAGCGCCAGTGGAGATGATGGTGACTCCAGCTCCGCAGGCGTAGGTATGGACAGTTTATTTATTACCGGCTTAAGGAAATTGACTGGTGGGAAACGGGCAATTATCAACTTTAATCGGCACATGCTGCTGAATCAGCTGCATTTAATGTTCCCCAGTGATTTACTGGGAGTTGAGCTCCGGGAAATGGGTATGAACAGGGGCAAGGATATAGGTAGGGAATCAACCATTAGAACAGACATTACCAAAACCGTTGAAAAATTGAAGAGCGCCGGTTATCTTTTAATTATGAATGCCTTACTGTTTAATGAAGTGGATATTTCCTTGGCCAAAATGGCAGACATTGTCGGGGTAGATTTTCGTTCTATGGGGCTTCAAAAGCGTTTTTCCTTTTCTGGAGATCCCTACCTGAGGCCGCGGTTTCTTGCCAGGAGCGTCGAAACGGCAACCGATTTTGAAATTGCATCAGATAAGGGATACCATTATTTTCAAGGGGAGTTTTTCAGTAAGCCGGATTTGATTTCTGTCCGGAGTATTCCCAGCTATAAAATCAACCTGATGAGAATACTAAAAGAGATTAATAAACCCACGGTTCATTTTAATGAAATTGAAAAGATTCTCAAACGAGATGTCTCCCTAACCTACAAATTGCTGCGTTTTGTGAATTCGGCAGCTTTTGGCCTTAAAAACACGGTTCAATCGATCCGGCATGCCCTGATCTTGTTAGGAGAAGTAGAGGTCAGGAAATGGTTGTCATTAATCGTATTGAGTGGAATGGGAATCGATAAGCCCCACGAATTGATCCGCAGTGCGATTATCCGGGCCAAATTTTGCGAATCCCTTGCCGCTGCAATCCACTATGAAAAAGAGATGTCCAGTTTTTTCCTGGTGGGCATGTTTTCCATGGTGGATGCATTCCTGGATCGCCCCATGGAGGAAATACTGGAAGAGCTTCCCCTGCAATCGGATATTAAATCCGCCCTTCAGGGCAAACCCAACCGCTACCGCGATGTGCTGGAACTGGTGCTGGATTATGAACGGGGTGAATGGCGAACTGTTTGTGAAATGGTTGACCGGCTGAAACTGGATGAACAAGAAGTCAGCACGTTGTACCTGGAAGCCATTGAATGGGGAAAATTATTGTAAGAAATCTGAGATTTTTGCGTTTTTTGTCTTGCTTTTTTGTTGGCGATATGGTATTAAATTAAACTAGCGATGTAACGACGTAACGACGTAACCATGTTTGAGATTTGGGCAAATGTTGGTCTTCTGCTTGGAGCTGCTGTAGTGGCAGGCGTGGCGTATTTCGTGCTGTACATAATTGGGAAAGTTGTTTTTGAAGATATAATCGGAGGTATAATAAGAAGAATAAGACGAAAAAAAGAAAAGGATCATTACATCTATTGAAAAAACATTAACAATCAGTTTGGTTAGAAATTTCGGATTAAGCTTGCACAGGATACCTGTTGAACATTAAGAAAGATCAGAAATCTTTTTGCATGGCGGAGGTGTTTTTTACTTGATTTTTTATTTAAATTTTATTATGATTAGGCAATCGAACCATGAGTAAAAAAAAAGTTTTGGTTATAGATGATGAAGACTTCATCAGGGAATTGGTCAAAGATTTCCTGGAGTTGGATGAGGTGCAGTGCATCGGAGCAGAAACGTCGGATGAGGCGTTAGAGCAGATATCCGAAGAGACGTTCGATTTAATCTTATTGGATTGGCATCTTGGAGAAATGAAAGCAGAAGATCTTATTATCCGGATTAAGGAAATCCAGGAAGATGTCCCCATCCTGATATTAACCGGTGATCAGCACTGCGATGTCGAGTATTTAAAAGAAGTAGGCGCTGAGGGGATTATTTTCAAGCCGTTCCAGGTGAACGATTTTATGGAAAGCGTCAAAAAATTTTTGGATTTGGAGATTATCGTTTAAAAATGAGAAGACAAACAATTCAGGAAAAAATAAAAATAATACAATTTATGTGGGTCATATTTATTTTAATCTTCAGCGGGGTATCGTTGGTATTGTTATCCACTGACCTGCAGGCCGTAGAGATTATGAAATTAACGGAAATCAAAACAGGAATGAAGGGAGAAGGAAAGAGTATTTTCAAAGGCACGCAAATTGAAAGCTTTCCCTTTACGGTGTTGGGAGTCATCGAAAAGTTTGTGCCGGATAAGGATTTGATTATCGTGGAGTTGGAATCCCCGGTTTTTGATAACATTGGTATTATTTCCGGCATGAGCGGCAGTCCAGCCTATATTAATGGTAAATTAATCGGTGCCATAGCCTATGGCTTTAAGTATTCACAGAAACCCATTGGCGGGATTACCCCGATTGAAGATATCCTTAAGACCTCTGAATACAACATCCCCAGTTTTACCATTGATATATCCACCATCAAAGTAGAGTTTGATAAAAAGAACCTGTTGTCTATCGCGGATGTTGTTAAAAGGGAGCTGGCCAAACGGATCAATTTCAACCCCAACCAGGCACTGACTCCCATTCGTTTGATTGGCACCCACCGCGGCTTTACCCCTTCTGCGCTTTCCTATTGGGCACCGGTATTTTCCTGGTTTTCCCCATTGCCCACGGCTGGCAGCACCAGCACAGCCGGCATGCCAATATCAACATCAACATCTGCAGATAAAAATAGCGGTCAATTGGATATCAAATCCATTGCCGGGAACAAGGATTTATTAAAGGTATCCCCGGCGGATGCGGTTTCTATCCCTTTGATTATAGGCGATTTCGAATTCTCTTCCGTGGGTGCGGTTACCCATGTGGATGGCGAAAAGGTATATGTTTTTGGTCATCCCTTTTTCAACCTCGGTACAGTGGACTTCCCCCTGCATAAATCAGAGGTCCTCTCAGTGGTCCCTTCATACGCGGAGTCCTTTAAGCTGGCTGCCACCCGAAATATGGTGGGCCGGGCCGTGCAGGACCGATTCTCTGCTGTCCAATGCGAACTGGGAAAACTCCCTTACATGATTCCCATGAATGTGTATTTAAAAAACCGGAATCAAAAATTCAAGATCGAAATGGTTAACCACCCCCTTTTAACCCCGGTGCTTTCTGCCTTTTCCATGCTAAATATATTCTCCAGCCAATACCAGGAGTTTGGGTTCCAGTCCATAAAAGTCGAGGGCAAAATATTCATAGAAGGCGAAAAAAATATCGTGATCAACGACCTCTACAGCGGCACCGATTCCTTTGTGGATTTCAGCAATTTGCTGCTGGCCATTAATTTTTTCCTACTGAATAATAAAGAGAAAAACATCAAGATTCAAAAACTTGATTTTGAAATCAGCGGCTCTGAAACCGTTCGCATCGCAAACATTGAGAACGCAATAATCGATAAGAGATCATACCTCCCGGGTGAAGTCATGAATATCACGGTTTACCTGAGAAATGAAAGGGGAAGGGCCTTTACAGAGAAATTAACCATTAAAGCACCCGATCTAAAACCTGATACGGATTTCTACTTGCTGGTGGCAGATAATGGTGAAATGGGACGATTCGATTCCAAGAACATTCGCTCCAGTTTTTTCCCTATAAAGCTCAGCTTTCTCATCCGCGCCATCAACAACCTGAGAAAAAATAACCGCCTTTACTTTAAATTAATGACACCCACCCGGGGATTATTTGTTAAAGGGTACGAATACCCCAATCTTCCCTCCAGCTTGCAAGACGTATTTATGTATGATCGGTCACCGGTTTACGACGTATCATCCGGCATCCAATCCAGGATTAAATTTTCTACAATAACAGAATATCAGTTGGAATTCCCCACTGTTGTCAAGGGAAAGAAGCTGTTCAAATTAAAGATCAAAGAGAGGTCAGATGGGTAACAAAGTGAATAAATATAAAATGTTCATATCTGTGTTGGTCTGCTTCGCAGTGACGTTGTTTACGCTTCCGTTGCATCTCTATTCCGTTGAAGTGAAAAAGATCGATATCCACCGTTTTGAGGATTTTCAACAGGGTGAATTCCGGGGCACCAGCCTGGACGGTAAGGGCCGTCTTTTTATTGGCCCCCGCATCAACGTGGTCCCCGGACCGGTCAGGGAATACTACCTGGCCCTGGATACGGCCCCCAATGGCGATATCTATGTGGGAACCGGGCATCGGGCAGCCCTTTACCGGGTAATATCCACACCAACACCCACCACAGCGGTGGATGCGCAGGAAAAAGGAAAAACCGGTACCGCCAGTGCCGTCCAGGAGGTTTTCAGAACGGATGCCCTGGATGTATTTGCCGTCCTGGTGAAAAAGAACGGGGACGTGTATGCCGGTACCTCACCGGAAGGCAAAGTATATCGAATTTCCATTGCTGCCAGCACTAAAAATAAAAATACCGGTGAGAAAAAAGAATTTTTTAACCCGGATGAAAAATTTATCTGGGATTTAAAGGAAGATAAAACAGGTAATATTATCTGTGCGGTGGGCAGCAGCGGCGGTGTTTACCGTATTGATCCAACCGGGCAGGCCGTTAAAATCTTTACCTCGGAAGACACCCACATTATCTCCCTTTACATCACCAGGAGCAACTCGATCCTGGTTGGCAGCGGTGACCGGGGTATCCTCTACCGCATCGATGATCGAAAAGTCAAAGTGCTTTTTGATTCTCCTTTCGAGGAAATCCGGGGCATCTGTGAAGATAAAAGTGGTAACATCTACTTTTCTGCCACCAAAGGAATATCTAAAGAAGATGTCCTGGATAATGCCACTGTCTCAAAACTCCTGAAAAAGAAAAAAAAGGAAAAAGAGACAAAAATAGTGGAAAAAAGTGTGTTGTACTGCATGCAAACCAATGGCATCGTGGAGGGACCCTGGAAATCCAAGACCGAATATATCTATTCTATTTATTATGATGAGAAGTCTGACAGTGTCGTTATTGGCACCGGTGATTCCGGGAGGGTATACCGGGTAAAGAAAGACGGCAGTTTTTCCATCATTTATGAAAGTGATTCCGCCCAGGTCTTTAAAATTGCCGGGAACAATAATAATAAAGGCTTTACCTTAATCACCAATAATACCGCCTCAATCGCATCAATTGAAAATTCTCTCAGTGATAAAGGCATCTACTATTCCGAAATCTATGACCTGCAAATCCAATCCAAATTGGGACGAATCTACTGGGAAGCCCAGACATCCGGGCAGACTGAAGTATTGTTATTTATCCGCACCGGTAATTCCAATGTGCCGGATAAAACCTGGTCCCAGTGGTCTCCTCCTTTTACGGACAGTGAAAACTCACCGATTAATGTATCCGACTGCCGGTATTTCCAGGTGAAGGCGGTGTTAAACTCCAAAAGTACCGCAGAGACTCCATACTTGGACCGGTTCAAGGTTTTTTATATTCAATCCAACATCGGGCCTCAATTGGAAAAGATCGATATAAAAAAGCCAACGTCCATTCCGGCAAGTGTTTCCACCGACATTAAAACCAAACCAACCCCGAAAAAAGCAGCCAATTCCAATTACTTAATTGCCAGGTGGAGAGCCGCAGATCGGAATAAAGATAAGTTAAAGTACAGTATCTATATTAAGAAATACAACGCCAGGAATTGGATTTTGGTTAAGGAGGACATTACCGAGAGTGAGCTGAAATTGAACACGGATTTATACCAGGATGGGAAGTACCTGCTGCGGGTGGTGGTGGATGATTCCCTGTCCAATCCACCTGCCATGGCAAAATCGCAAGCCCTGGTATCGGCACCTTTTTTAATTGATTCAACTGCACCGGTGATCAGCAATTTTTCAGCAGCTGGCACTCGCATCCGTTTCAACGTGGTAGACCAGACCTCCATCATTGCCAACGTGCTGTATTCTTTTGACGGAAAACTCTGGTATCCGGTATTTCCAGTGGATATGATCAATGATTCAAAGTCTGAAACCTTTGATGTTGATTTAAAAAACCTCGGGTCCCAGACGTTTATTTTCCTGAAAGCCCTGGATGAGTTTGGGAATTGCAGTGTATTCCAGGAGGAATTATAGAAAAGGAAAATAAAAATTAAGGAAGGAAAATGAAAATACACGAGTATCAAGCCAAGCAATTATTTAAACAGTTTAATGTACCGGTCCCGGAAGGATCGGTAGCGGAAACCAAAGAGGAAGCGTTTCGTATTGCCGAGGGTTTAGGTTATCCCTGTGTCATCAAAGCCCAGGTTCATGCTGGCGGCAGGGGAAAAGGCGGTGGTATCAAGCTGGCGAAGAACAGCGACGACGCCCGTACGTATGCCGACGCTGTTTTGGGTATGAAACTGGTCAGTCCCCAGACCGGGGCGGAAGGAAAACTGGTGAGGAAAGTATTGGTGGAGCAGGGGCTGGACATTGCCAAAGAGCTTTACCTGGCGATGATCGTAGACAGGGAAGCGGGAATGCCGGTTATTATGGCATCCACGGAAGGCGGTGTGGAAATCGAAGAAGTTGCTGCACGAAGTCCCCATTTGATCTATAAAGTTCACATCCATCCCACCACGGGTTTGTGCAATTATCACATACGGGACCTGGCATTTAGTTTGCAGTTGAATAAACCCCAGATGAAACATTTCTTCGGATTGGTAATGAATCTTTACCGCCTGTTCCTGGAAAAGGATGCTTCTCTTGTGGAAATCAACCCCCTGATCATTACCAAAACCGATGAGGTCATTGCCCTGGATGCCAAGATCAATTTTGATGACAACGGGCTGTTCAGACACCAGGATGTGGCTGAGCTGCGAGACATCCACGAGGAAGAGCCTCTGGAAGTCGAAGCCTCTAAGTACGATTTGAACTACATCAAACTGGACGGCAGCATTGGCTGTATGGTCAATGGTGCCGGGTTGGCAATGGCCACCATGGACATCATCAAGTACTACGGCGGTGAACCCGCCAACTTCCTGGATGTGGGCGGTGGAACATCGGAAGAGCGTGTCAAAGCGGCCTTTGACATCCTGCTGGCCGACCCCAATACCAAGGCGGTTTTTGTTAATATCTTCGGAGGTATTGTCCGCACCGACCTGGTAGCCAGGGGTATTGTGAATGCCCTTAAAGGCATGGACAGGGAAATTAAGGTCCCCATTGTGATACGGCTGGTGGGCACCAATGAGGAAGAAGGCAGGAAAATTATCCAGGAATCAGGAATGAATTTCATTGCTGAAACCCATTTACCCGAAGCTGCCCAAAAGGTAGTGGGACTTGTCAAAGAAGCATAGGAGTGTAACATGGCCATACTTGTCAATAAAGAATCACGAGTTGTTGTTCAGGGATTTACCGGAAATGAAGGCACCTTTCATTCCACCCAGATGCTGGAATACGGCACCAATATTGTGGGTGGTGTTACTCCGGGCAAAGGTGGTCAGGTCCACCTGGACAGGCCGGTATTCAACACCGTTGCCGAAGCAGTGAAACAGGTACAGCCCAATGTGTCGGTGATTTTTGTGCCTGCCGCTTTTGGAGCCGATGCCATTATCGAAGCTGCCACTGCCGGGATTGAAGTCATTGTTTGCATCACTGAAGGCATTCCCACCCTGGATATGGTGAGAGCATGGAATTTTCTCAAAGACACCCAATCCCGTCTCGTGGGTCCCAATAGTCCTGGTGTGATATCTCCCGGGGAATGCAAAGCGGGCATTATGCCTGCCAGGATTCACCAGAAAGGAAGAATCGGCATCGTCTCACGTTCAGGCACGTTAACGTATGAAGCAGTCAATCAAATCACCACCCTGGGAATGGGGCAATCGACGGCAGTGGGCATTGGAGGTGATCCTATTATTGGTTCAAATTTTATCGACATATTAAAGTTATTTAAAGAAGACGCGGAAACCGAAGCCGTGGTCTTGATCGGAGAAATCGGTGGTTCTGCGGAAGAAGAAGCAGCCGCCTATATCGGGGAACATTTTGATAAACCCGTTGTTTCTTTTATTTCCGGTCAGACCGCACCCCCGGGACGACGCATGGGGCATGCCGGCGCCATTATCTCCGGGGGCAAAGGAACGGCTTCAGAGAAAATGAAAGCGTTAAGAGAACACGGCATCCATGTGGTGGAAAACCCTGCCGAAATTGGTGTTACTCTCAAAGGTGTGTTGGGTAATTAAGTAATTAGAACTTAGTTCGCTTCGCTCACAATTTATTGGAATAATGGTTAGAAAGTCCAGAAAGACATCTCCCGACACAGAAGAAATGACCGTCGTGGACAAAACCAAAGCGGCCCTCCACAGAAGAAAAACTAAACTAAAACTCAGTGTTATCAATATTATGCTCACGGTAGTCCAGGGCAGCGAGATGGATTTCGGGAAAACCTACAATTTTTCCCAGCATTCCATCCGCATCGGCAGGGACAAAAAAAATACCATCCAGCTGGATGATCTAAAAGTTAGTAAACAGCATTGTGAAATCAGTGTCATCAAAACCAATGACCTGGAGCAAATCGTTGTTAAGGATTTGGGCTCCACCAACGGTACCTATGTAAATAACGAATTAATCCGGCAGCGGATATTATCCTCCGGGGATAAAATTACCATCGGTGAGACCGTATTCCGATTCAACTACAATGATGAAATTGAGGAGGAATATCATTCAAAACTCTTTAATTTTGCCGCTGTTGATGCTTTAACCGGGCTTTACAACCGGAGATATATCCTCAGTGAACTGGAAAAGCAGCGCAAAATTGCCAAGCGCAACGACCGGGTATTCAGTATTGTAGTTATTGACATTGATGATTTCAAACAGGTCAATGACACCTTTGGTCATCACGCCGGGGATGAGTATTTAAAGCAGGTGGCGTTTATCATTAAACACTCGCTGCGAGAGCAGGACATATCCGGCCGGTTGGGGGGTGAAGAATTTTTAATCCTCCTACCGGAAACGAACCTTGATGGGGCGTTTCACCTGGCAAACCGCATCCGGAAGCGAATTGAAGAAACAGGGCTCATTTACCAAAATAATACCATAAACGCCACCATCAGTGCCGGTGTCAGCCAATATAAATTAGGAACCACCGATACGGCTGCCAGTACAATTAGCAGTACAGACCAACTGTTTAAACAAGCAGATGGAGCACTGTACATGGCAAAAAATTCAGGGAAAAACAAGGTCGTTAAGGCTAAAATCTAAAGGCACTTACAGTGCGGTAAGCATTTTTGAAACAAACGTAGAATTTTGTCCATATGTGATTGAATTATTACGTGATCCGTATTATAATAAAGCTGCGTTGCAGCGATTGGTAAAATCGGATGTAAAAAAATACTATGGAGGTTAAAAAAATGAGGAATCAACGGGGCAAAGCTAACATATCCGCTATAATTGTCATGTTATTGATCTTTTATGGAGGATTTGTGGCATTTAAATTTATCTCAACCCGCATCACTAAAGGTCAAATAAAAAACGATGTCATAAATCGGTTCGGATTTGTACGGGGGCCGGATTTTACTGAAAGACAGGGAAGAAATATCATCCGCGAGATACTGGCTCAGCATAACATTATACCTGAGGCTAAGCCTGAAGCTGAAGATGATGAATATTACGAAGAAGAAACCGATGTTGGGGTAGAAGATGCAGGGAGCCAGGCCGAAGGTACGGAGGAAGCTGAAGGCACAGGGGACACCAAGAGTACAGAAGATAAAACTCTAATCATTTGGGTGAAACTTGATGAAAAAAAGCGCAATATAAAGTTCCATATCAGGTATGAAGTGGTGATTGACCTGATTTTATTCAAAAGTAAACAGGTCTATGACATTCAAGAACAGATGCGAAATTACACGTAAATGGAATAATGGAGTATTGGGGTGTTACGTGTTAAGTGTTGGAATTCCGCAGAAAGAGAGGAGTAGGGCATGCCGGAAGAAAACAGGGAAAAGGAAGTCAGTGATCTGACACAAATTAAAATTTTTGTTGGTTTTATTGCCGCAGTTATTATCGTAATCATTCTCCAGGAATTGAAAAGCATCTTTATTCCTTTATTTATGGCCTTGCTTTTGTATTTTTTCTTTAATGGGGTAGTCAAGCGTCTGTTAAGGTTAAAAGTCCCCATCGCCCTGGTTTTACTCTTTTTGTTGGTATTCATATTCATTGTGTTTTATTTTTTTGGGGTATTGATATATGCTGGTGCATCGTCCTTTGTGGATAAATTTCCCGCTTACAGCGACAAAATCACAGCGGCTGTTAAAAGTTTGTTCGACCAACTCAAGCTTTCGATTCCCGACCTGGACAAATACATTGACACCGTTGACTGGTCCAAAAGTATTGATACTTCTGCCATTACATCCATCATATCTTCTACTTTCGGTTCTTTTGCTGCGTTTATTGGCAACCTGGCGATGGTGTTAATTTTCCTGATGTTTATGCTGGCCGGTCGAAATGCCCTGACTGCACGGATTACCAAGGCATTTGACGAAAACCAGGCAGACAAAATAAAGTATGTGATCAATTCCATTGAAGACCAGGTACAGCATTACCTGTTGATTAAAACCTTTGTAAGTTTTTTAACCGGTTTAATCGGGGGAATCATTTTATTTGCCGGACAATTTGACTTTGTTATATTTTCTGCGTTATTGATTTTTGTGCTTAATTTTATCCCCAATTTTGGTTCCATCATTGCCACACTGTTTCCCATATTGATCGGGTTTTTAAAATTCGGTTTTTCTTTACGGGTATTGGTAGTGGCGTTGGGTTTAATCCTCACACAATTTTCCATTGGTAACATTATAGAACCTAAAATCACGGGTCGGAGTCTCAATCTTTCACCTATTGTGATTTTGATCTCGTTGATTTTTTGGTGGTATGTGTGGGGTATTGTGGGGATGATGTTGGCGGTGCCGTTAACGTCGGCCCTTAAGATATTTTTCCAGAACATCCCGGCGCTCAGACCCATAGCTGAAATAATCAGCGCTGAACGAGGTTAGTAGTTAAGGAGCCGCGAAGGAACGCGAAGGGGCACGAAGAAGACACACCCCGCCCCTTCGGGACACCCCTCTTAAGAGGGGATTTATTGGGCGGAATATGGCACGATAAATGAACCAAGCAATATGATTGTCTGCATATGAAAAGTTTTGTGGGGGTCCAGGCCCTCGGCGAGGCGCATAGCGTCAACAGCCGCAGAAGGTCCTTCGGACCATCTCGAAGGTTTCCTTATCAGAGCCAACCAACCAGGTAACCACTTTTGAAATTGACATGTATTGAAGAGAGGGATGTTGTTTCAAACGTTTGGGGAAACCTTCAACTTACTTACCTTACTCACCTTACTCAACTAAATTGGTCCCCTGGCCGCCGGAGGCAAAAAGGTATTTTCATGGGAGGCTAAAAATTTCTTTTTCCTTCAATGAACCAATGAAGGTAATCGTTGATTTTTCCGGCCAGGAAGTAAGGAAGATTCAGCAATTTGTAAGACTTTCCACCCGGTGTGGATGACTCTGTCTTTTGCAAAGGCCCTGCGTAAAGGCGTACCGCATAAGGATGAGGTGCCCTGTCCATAAACTGGTGAAGCGAACGAAGGCTCCCGGATTTGCCGGCTTTCACTTCCACGGGGACCACATATTCCCGGAACTGAACAACAAAATCCACCTCGGCATTGGATTGTTTTTGCTCCCTTACCCAGAAAGAAATCTTTTTAGGTTTGTCCATATCCAGGGCCATGAGCTCCTGCCCGGCAATATGTTCTGCAAGCGTACCCTGGTAAAAGGAATGAAGGTCCTCGAATTTAAAAAAATGGCCCTGGAGCCCGACAAAATAATTCAATAAACCGGTATCCAGGAATTGAAGCCGGGGAGACTTTTTTTTATCAGACGTTATTGGTGGTTGGGTTACGGTGGCAGGGTAAAGAATATAAAGCAGCATGGCCCGTTCAAGGGTTCGCAGCGCTTCGCCCATTTCCCTGGATTTGTAATGAGACTGGCCGAATCCCTCAAATTTTATTCGCTTTCCTGCTTCAAAAGGAGCCGATTCAATAGCATGGCGAATCACTTCAATCATTGCCGGAGTTCGTGCATACTTGCTGACATCCTCAAGGTAAGCGGTTAAAAGCCCCTGGTAGACCGGCGTAAGTGCCACAATATCTTCTTTTTTGATGAATTTCTGTACTACTTCCGGCATACCGCCGATAAGAGTGTACTTATGGAATAACTTCAGCAGCTTCGGAAAAGCATAGTCCGGTAAGGGTACCTGGTGGTATAATTTAATTGCCGCTTCTTCTTCGCTTGCTGTGAGAAATTCTTCAAAAGTGAGCGGATACATAAACAGGTACCTTACCCTGCCCACAGGAAAACTGACCTGGAGTTTACCGATAACCGCTTCCAAAAGAGAACCGGCTGCAATCACGTAAAGGTTGGGGGCCGATTCATAAAAGTATCGCATCACAGCCACTGCTGGCGGTGAACTCTGGATTTCATCGATAAAAAGAAGTATTTTCTTGTTTTTTGAAAACGAGAGGTTCCTGGCAAAAAAAATGGCCTGTACCAGTTCTTCTATGGATAAATTCCTGGCAAAAATTTCCGCATCTTGTTTTTTTTCCAGGTTGAGGGAGATATAGTGGTCAAAATCTTTTGAAAAAATATCCACGGCAGTGGTTTTACCTACCTGCCGTGCACCCTTGAGGATTAAGGGTTTTCTATCTTCCTCGTCTGCCCACTCTTTTAATTTATCGATTACTTTCCTGTAAAGCATTAGTGATACCTTCTTTCAGTTATAAACCGATTCGACTCTGTCACAAAGTCAACCCAATTTTTGCAAAATCATGTAACAAAGTCAGGGCAATTTTACTCGAATCCTGACACAAAGTCAACCCAATTTTTGCAAAATCATGTAACAAAGTCAGGGCAATTTACATGATATAGTAAGAAGTAGGAAGTAGGAAGAAGGTAGTAAGAGGAAGGTGAGAAGAGAAGAAAGAGAATGATACCAATGGGAAATAGCCTTATGAAGCGTGGTACGATGTTTGACCGTGTATGAAAAGTTTTTGCGGGGGTCCAGGCCCGCGGCGCGGGCAGCCGCAGAAGGTCCTTCGGACCATCTCGAAGGCTTCCTTACCAGAACCAACCAACCAGGTAACCACTTTTGAAATTGGCATGTATTGAAGAGAGGGATGTTGTTTCAAACGTTTGGGGAAGCCTTCAACTTACTTACCTTACTCACCC
>JABAOH010136355.1_pt2 | contig 17248 bp, 15 predicted proteins | sample 7062181 | NCBI WGS metagenome assembly JABAOH01 (sample SAMN14538630, study PRJNA623070) | marine sediment metagenome | biome: marine biome [ENVO:00000428]; feature: marine pelagic biome [ENVO:01000023]; material: deep marine sediment [ENVO:00002113]; isolation source: pool of 5 deep marine... | reverse complement strand
ACGTCGAACTCCGCGATACCCGAGACCGGCAGGTCGAAGACCGCCGCCATCACCCAGTTCCAGGCCCAATGCAAGCCGATCGCCGTCCAGAGCGAGCCGGTGCGCAGATACACCCCGCCCAGCACCACCCCGGCCAGCCCGATGTTCAACAGAGCAATCACGCCGACCTGCGGGTTGAAGACGTGCACGCCCGCGAAGACTGCCGACGACAGGGCGACCGCGAAGGCCGGCCCCACCCACTCGACCAACACCTGGAACGGATAGCCGCGAAAGATCAGCTCCTCGGCCGCGGCCGCGACGAAAAACACCACCGCCAGCTGCCCCAGGTAGACCAGCCAGTCTCCGACGCTCCCCACGTCCGGCATCGTGCTCAGCCAGCCCAGAAGCGTCTGTACCAGGACCAGGAGCCCGATGAAGCCTCCACCGATCACCACGCCTCGCAACCACTCGGTGCCGGCTTCCGCTCCCAGCCTCAGACCGAGCGCCGACAGCGGCCGGGCTTCCACCTGGCGCATCATCACGGTCGAGGCGGCCAGCGCCGCGGCGCTCAGAAGAACTCCGCCCAGAGCGTAGGCCCACAGGCCGCTGACCTGGTCGATAAGGAGAAGCCGGGTGATCTCGACCAGCAGCCAGAAGAGGACCACGGTGCAGACGAGATAGAGCAGCAGGCGCCAGGGCGCATGCGGCTTCTCGGGACCCAGAAAAAGATCTCGCGTTCGCACGCGATCCCGTTCCCGATGAAAAAAGGCCCTCGAAGCTAGAAGAGCTCGAGGGCCCGACGACGAAACCTGAGACTAATGACAGACGCAAGTGCTATCTTCAAAAGATCGAGTGCTATAAAAGGACCGACGCCGAAGCGAACCGCTTGATCGAGGCTGCCCGTTACCGCCGCTAGCCAGGCGACGCCTCCTGCGTGAATCACGACGGCCCCGACGATCAGGCCGACTATCAACCGTCCCGCACCGCCCGAGCGCGGGGCCAGCGCGCCCACCGCCCACGCCGCTAGCGGGAAGGCGAACAGGTAGCCGCCCGTGGGCCCCAGCAGATAGGTGGGGCCGCCGCCGAAGGCGAACAACGGCGCTCCCAGCACGCCCAGCAGCACGTACAGGAGCTGTGAAGCGGCGCCCAACCGGGCCCCCAACAGCGCGCCGGCCAGCAAGACGGAGACCACCTGCAGGGTGAAGGGCACCGGCGTACCCGGTAGCGGGATCGCCACCCGCGCTCCAACGGCGGTGGCCAGCGCGAACAAGGCGACTCCGATCAGGCGATACGACGTCCGGCTCGCCAGGCCTCCACTCAGCGCCGTGGCGCGCGTCCGACTCAGCGGTCTCGAGCTCACGTTCTCAGCTTTCCTTTTCCCAATGTTCGGTTCAAACTCTCTCGACGCTCATGGCGACCGCGTTCCCGCCGCCCAGACAGAGGGTGGCCAGGCCCAGCCGCTCGTTCCGGTCCTGCATCGCCGCTAACAGGCTTACCAGGATCCGGGCGCCCGACGCGCCGATCGGGTGTCCGAGCGCGACGGCGCCGCCGTTCACGTTGACGCGGTCCCAGTCCCAGCCGAGGGCGCGGCCATCCGCCAGCGTCTGAACCGCGAACGCCTCGTTGATCTCGATCAGCTCATAGTCACCGATCGAGGTGCCGTCTTTCTTCATCAACTTCTGAACCGCGTCGACGGGAGCAAAGAATAAGTCTCGGGGCTCGGTGGCGCCGACCGCGTAGTTGCGAACCCGGGCCATGATCGAGAGCCCCCGCTCCTCCGCGAACCTCTGCGACGTCACCACCAATGCCGCGGCACCGTCGTTGAGCGCCGAGGCGTTACCCGCGGTCACCGAATACGTCTCGACCTCCGGCGGCGCGCTGTCGCCGAAGACCGGCTTCAGCGCCGCCAGCTTCTCCCGGGTCGTATCGGCGCGCGGGCCCTCGTCCACCTCGACTACGGTCACCGCGCCTTTTCGCCCGGGGATTTCGACCCGGACGATCTCGGCGTCGAACTTGCCCGCCTTCTGGGCCGCCACCGCCTTCATGTGGCTCTGATACGCGAACTCGTCCTGATCGGCCCGGGACACGTCGGCCTTCGCCGCCGTGTATTCGGCGTGCCCCCCCATGTGACAGTCGTGGAAACCGCACCACAGCCCGTCGTAGATCAGGCCGTCCACGATCTCACGGGTGCCGAACTTCACGCCGTCCCGGTAGCCGAACAGATAGTAGGGCGCGTTCGACATCGACTCCATCCCGCCCGCGACCACGACCTCCACGTCGCCGGCGCGAATCGCCTGCGCCGCCAGCATCACCGACTTCAGCCCCGAGCCGCACACCTTGTTGACGGTGACCGCGGGGACCGTGGCCGGGATGCCGGCGCCGATCGCCGCCTGGCGGGCCGGAGCCTGACCGACGCCGCCCTGGAGCACGTTCCCCACGATCACGTCCTCGACATCGCCCGGCGCGATCCCCGCCCGGGAGACGGCCTCGCGGATCACCAGGGCGCCCAGCTGCGGAGCCTTGAGCGGCGCCAGCCCTCCCAGGAAGCGGCCGATCGCGGTGCGAGCGGCACTAACGATAACAGGAGTGTTTCTCGGATCTGCCATATCGACACTGCCTTTCAGTCGGGGCGCTCTTGAACGAGGGTGGGTCGATCTTCCCCGGGCACAAGGTAACCCCAGGGGATTTCGGGATCATGCTCGAATAGTAGCAAAGTTCGTTCCCTCCGCGCCCGCTCCAGCACGGACCGCTTGCTTTCCAGCGTGACCAGCGGCTCGACGTCGTNNCAAGGGGAGGTGGGCCGTGGTGGGCACCAGATCAGCCAGGTACACGGCGGTCTCCCCCTCCGACTCCATCCAGACCGACTGGTGGCCCGGCGTGTGTCCCGGGGTCGGGAGGAACTGGATTCCGGGGAGCAGCACGCCGGGCCCGTCGCAGAGCTCGAACAGGCCGGCCTCGAAGACGGGGTCGAAGTTCGGCAGCAGATAGCTGGCCCGGACCCGCTCGTTCTGGAGGTGGGCGAAGCCCCATTCTCTCTTCTGGACGACGTGGCCGGCGCGGGGGAAGGCCGGGACGATCCGGCCGTCGCCCCGCCGCACCGTATCACCGCCGGCGTGGTCGAAATGGAGGTGCGTGTTGATCACCCGTCCCACGTCGTCCGGGCTGAAGCCCGCGTCGCGAATCGCGTCTTCCAGCGCCGTCGGCTGCCCGGCATTCTCGATCCCATAGATTTCACGGAACTTCTCATCGTCTTTGTTCCCGGCGCCGGTGTCGATGAGAATCAGCTCATCCGGCGTCTCTACCAGCAACGGGCGGAGGGCGAGAGGTATCCGGTTCCGCTGGTCGGCCGGTATCTTTCTTTGCCACAGGGGCTTCGGCACCACGCCGAACATGGCGCCGCCGTCCAGCAGCTGCCGTCCGGCGTTCAGGGCGTGCAGCTGAAAGCGGCCCAGCTTTCGGGTCGTCGCCCGGCCGATCGGGGTCATGGTCAAGCTCAATGTTCGTCCTCGGCCGGAAACTCACCCCGCAGATACGCGCCCAGGCCGCCCCAATCCTCGACCCCCAGTTCCGACAGGCGGGCCAGGAACCGCACAAACAGGTCGGCGGTGGTCTGTGCGTCCGGGCCGGCACGGTGCCAAGTCTCAGGCGCGATGGAGTAGTAATCCGCCAGAGCATGGAGGCTGCGCCGCGGCAGCTCGGGGTGGAGGCGGCGCGCCAGACGCAGCGTGCAAAGCCGCTGGCCGGCCAGCCGGCCGCCGCGACAGCGTTCGAACTCCGAGCGCAGCAGCCTCCAGTCGAAGGCCACGTTGTGGGCGACGAAAACCGCCCCTTCCAGCGCCTCACGCAGCGAGTCCGCGACCTCGGCGAAGGTGGGGGCGCCGGCCACCATCTCGTCGGTGATCTCCGTCAAGGCGGTGACTACCGGCGGTATGGGGCGCCGCGGATTGATCAGCGACTCGAAGCGATTCACGATTCGGCCGCCCCGCACCCGCAAAGCGGCGACCTCGGTCAGCCGGTCGCCCCGCCAGGGCGAGCCGCCTGTCGCCTCGACGTCGACGACCACGAACTCCAGGTCATCCAGCCGCACCGACCCGTAGCCTTCCGGGGTCTCGCTCAGCCGCCAGCGCCCCCGGCGCGAGCGGAACCGCGGATCGCCGCCCAGGACTTCGCGGACCAGCGAAGCAGCGAGACGCGGTGGCCCGTAGCGCATCGCGAAGATCTCCTCCGCCACGGCCGGCGTCGCCGCGGGGCCGGCTGCGAGCAGCGACGCCGCCCGGTCGCGGAGCAACGGCAGATCATCCCAGCGAACGCCGAGGGCGCCGCTCATCCGGCGGCCTTGCGCATCGAGGCCGCCTCTCGAGGCGGTGGGTATCGTGGCGGCGGGAGCGACGTGCCTGAGGCCGCGGGCCCGGTCGGCTCGGGGCCGAGCGGGTGATTGCCGGCGCCGAACGCCGCTCCCTCGGCTCGGAGGCCATGGGTTAACGACGTGGATCGAGGCGACATCCGGGGCAAGATAGGCGGCCCTGGGAGCCGACGCAAACCGCCCCAGAGCGGGGTTTTTTGGCCGCTCGCCAGCGGCGGCGGACGGCCCGGACCGCCGGCTCAGCCGCCCTGTTCCAGGGCCTTTGCCAGGCGAAGGTAATCGCCGACTGGCAAGGCGTCGGGCCGGGTGGCGGGATCGATGTCCAGGGACCTCAGCACGGCCTCGGCCGCCGGCCCGGAGAGCGCGTACTCGGGCGCCTGCCGCAGCACACGCTGCAGCTGCTTGCGCCTGCGGCTGAAGGCGGCGCGGGTCAACCGTCGGAAGGCGGCTTCCTCGCCCCGGCTCAACGGCGGCGGCCGCAGAGGCGTGATGCGCACCGCCTGCGAATCGACCGCCGGTCGAGGCCGGAACGCGCCTCTGGAGACCCGGAAGAGCGTCTCCACCCGGGCAACGGCCTGCACTCCGACAGTCAAGGCGCCGTAGTCTTTGCCGCCGGGCTGCGCGACCAGCCGCTCCGCTACCTCTTTTTGAATCGTCAGCACGATTCGCCGAGGCCGCGGGTCCGCCGCCAGCAGGTGAAAGATCAGGGGCGAGGTGATTCCATACGGTATGTTCCCGATGACCTTGTACGGTTCGCCGCCTGCCAGCCCGGCCATGTCTTGCTCCAGCGCATCACCGTGATGAATCACGACGTGATCGCGGTCGGCGAAGTCCGCACGTAGACCCTCCACCAGCGTGTCGTCCAGCTCGATGGCCACGAGCTTCCCGACGCGCTCTGCCAGATGACGGGTGAGAGCCCCCTGCCCGGGCCCGAGCTCGATGACGCGATCGTCGTCTTCGGGCTCCAGCGCGTTGACGATCTTCTGCTGCAAGTTGGGGTCGATGAGGAAGTGCTGACCGAGCGATTTCTTCGCGTCTCGACGCGCGGAAGGGCTCACGTCCGGCTCAAGCGCGCAGCACGAACGCGGTCTGATCGTCGGGGGCCGCCGCGCCATGGCGGCCGCGGGCCTCGAACATGGCCTCGACGATCGTCTCGGCCGATCGCTGGCGGTGCCGCTTCACCGCTTCGAGCACGGCCTCCTCGGTCGTCCGCAGCGAGGGGTTGGTCAGGCCGTCGGTGAACAGGCAAAGGAGATCGCCCGGCTCCCAGGACACCGATGCATCGCCGTAGGAACCGTACTCGGCGATCCCCAAGGGGGGGCTGGTGGCGCGCAGCCGCTGCGGCTCCTCGTCACGGTGCAACCGAAAGGCGTGCGCGTGGCCGGCATTGGCGTAGAGGAGGACCCGCCGGTCTGGGTCGATCACGCCGTAGAACACGGTCATGAACATCTCGGTGCTCTCGAGCTTCTGGATGAGCGCCCGGTGGATCGAGCGAAGGAGGTCGCCGGGCGAGTTGGTCTCGCGGGCGTAGATGCCGGTGACACTCATCGACAGCGCCATGATGAGCGAGGCGCCGAAGCCGTGGGAGGTCACGTCGCCCAGCATCGCCCCGATCTTCCCATCCGACAGCTTGAACAGCTGGTAGAAGTCGCCCCCCACCGGTCTTGCCGGCTCGCAGCGCGCCGCCACCTCGGCCACCTCCTGGAACTCGCTCAGGTTGGGCAGCAGCTTCATCTGCAGATCGTGCGCCAGCTCAAGCTCGCCGATCAGGCGTTCCCGCGCGAGGATCTCCTCGAACAAGCGAAGATTCTCGACCGCGCTTCCGATCTGACGCGCCAGCGTCATGAGCAGCCGCGTTTCGCCGACGTGCGATACCACGGCGCCCGTGCGCCGACCGATCAGGTTGAGGACGCCCACCGTGCGGGTGGCGCCCGCCGGGCTGGTGTAGCTGACCGGCACGGCCACCCACGGCTCGGGCCGCGCGCCCAGTCGATCGACAAGGCCCGGCGGAAGGTCACGTAGCTCATCCAGTCGGACGGTCCGGTTCTCGCGAAAAGCCAGGGCCGAGACCGAGTAGACGGAGGAGACCGGCACCCGGGTCACCGGTAGCCGCGCCGCGCCCTCCGAAGCCGCCAGCACCAGCTCTTCCACGTCGGCGTCGTAGATCCACAATGAAGCGCGGTCGGCGCCGGTCACGCGCAGAACGCCCTTGAGGATCTGGCCTGCCGCATCCTCGAGCCGGGTCACCGCGCCCAGCGTTTCGGTGATGCTGTGGAGCAGCTCGATCTCTTCCTGTCGCTCGGCCAGATCGCGCCGACTCTGTGCCAGCTCCCGCTCGAAGGCGAGCGCCTCGTCCAGCAGGTCGCGCGTGAACTCCGCCCACGGTCCGCACTGGGCGTCACCATCCGGCCGCGCCTCAATCGCCAATCGCACACCCGGCGTTTTCAACCAGTGCAGAGTCCCGGCGGCGGCCGCTTCGCCCGCCATCGCCGGAGCCAGGTGATCGAGCGACCCCTCGGGGCTCTCCCGCCAGAGATGCAGATCAGCGCGCGAGCTGAGGCGGATGCGTTCGAACAGCGCGACCAGGCGCTCCGCTTCGTCCGAGCTGACCGCCATCAGCGGCTCGATCCCCCCGGTCTCCCAGTCGCTTCTCAGTGTCAGCGAGACGCAGTTGCCCCGCTCACTGAAACGCACCTCGTCCGCCAACCGCCTCAACAGGAAGAGACCGCGCCCGCTGGCCGACTCGATCGCCTTCGCTTCGGTGGGATCCGGCACCCGGCCGGGATCGAAGCCGGGGCCCTCGTCTATCACCTGCACCCTCGCTTTCCAGGCGTCCAGGATCGCCCGCACCAGGACCTTCTTGGTTCGGTCGCCGGCGTTGCCGTAGAGGATCGCGTTGGAGAGCGCCTCGCTGACGGCGATGCGCAGGTTCACCAGCTGGCGTGTTCCATAACTCCGGAAATCACGGCAACGATCGGCGAGGAGACGGACGACGTGCTCGATGATCGACACGTCGCTCGGAAGTTCCAGCCGGATCTCGTGCGACATGAAGCGATCGAGGACGCCCGGTTTGCCCAGCGCCGTGCGTTGAACAGCCGAGAGCTTGCGACCCAGCTCCTCGCTGGCTACCGGCCGCGTGAGACAGTCGTGACAGCCGTGTCGCAGCGCCGAGATCACGTCATCGATGGTTTGGTCGCCGGGATCGGTCACCGCCCACAATGAGGAGCGGGGAAAGAGCCGCGCCAGCGTGTTCCACTGCGGCTCGGTCGGCTTTAGCGCCAGATCCGTGATGACGAGAGCCGGGCGCGAGTCGGCGTGCGTCTCGAGGAAGTCCAGCCCGGATACCGGCGTCGCAGCGAAGCCGAGGTCGCTCAGCACCGACGTCAGCTCCGAGATCAGATCGGTGCGTTGTGTGACGACGAGAACCGATCTCCGCGCGCGCACCTGGCCCGCCATCGCCCGTCTAGAAGCCCTCGAGCGCCTGCTCCTGGGTCTCGGTGATGTGGAAGAGTGTGTCCAGCTTAGTCAGCTCGAACAAGGTTCGCAGATCCTCGTTCAGATTGGACAGCCGCAGCTCGCCGCCCTTCTCGCGTATCTTCTTCGACAGGCTCACCAGAACCCCGAGCCCGGAGGAATCGATGTACGCCGTCTCGCTGAAGTCGATCAGAAACTTGCGCGAGCCCGAGCGCAACAGCTCCAGCACGTCATCTTTGAGCTCCTGCCGGTTTCCGACGATCAGCTGACCCGTCACCCGCACGATCGTCACATCGTCCTGACGCGAGATATTGAAGTTCATCAACCCTCCCAGAATTCCCGGCCTGCGAGCGACAGCCCGGACACGCAGCGTCGATCAAGTCGTCCGCGCCATCAGAGCGGTCACGTACCCCACCGCCTCGACGGCCGCCGCATCCGCTCCTCGTGACAGATCGTTGAACGGCCGGGCCAGGCCGTGAAGTATCGGCCCGATCGCCGTGGCGCCGGCCAAGCGCTCCACCAGCTTATAGGCGATGTTGCCTGCGTTCAGGTCAGGAAAGATAAGCACATTGGCGTGTCCGGCGACAGGACTGTCCGGCGCTTTCCGCTGACCGACGTGGCGGATCAGCGCCGCGTCGGCCTGCAACTCACCATCCGCCGCGACCTGGGGGAACCGCCGCTGGAAGAGGTCGTGGGCGTCCCGCATCTTCTGCACGGCCGGGCTCGCGGCGCTGCCGCGGGTGGAAAAGGACAGAAAGGCGATGCGCGCTTCGTCACCGACGATGACCGGCCGCATCGCCGCGGCCTGAGCGGCGATCTCGACCAGCTCATCCACTGTCGGATCGGGGACGACGCCGGCATCGGCAAAAGTCAGGACTTCGTGCTCCGGCGTGCCGCGGAACGAGGGGACGACCATGTAGAAGGCTCCGGTGACCATCCGCGACGCCGGCGCGGTTCCGATACAGCGCAGCGCCGCGCGAATCACGTCCGAGGTGGCCACCGTGGCGCCGCCCACGGCCCCGTCGGCGTCTCCGGTCCGCACCATCATCCCGGCGAAATAGAGCGGATCGCACAGCTGTTCGCGGGCCGCCTCAAAGTCGAGCCCCGCTTCGGCCCGCAGCTCCTGATACAGGCTCGCATAGCGCTCGAGCGCCCCATCCTCCCGCGGACAGCGCACCGCAGCGGGCCAGTCGGCCGGCGCCGAGCCTTCGGGCACCAGCAGGACGGGATCGAGACCGCCCGCCCGCAGGCGCTGAGCCGCCTCGCGGACCCGCTCATCCGCGCCCTCGACGAGGACGACGCGCTTTCCTGAAGCGCCGGCGCGCTCCGCCAGCTTTTGCAGGAACATCGGGACGCGGCGATCCTAGGTGCGCGCCTCGAGCCGGCGGCGGACGGGCTCGGAGACGAAGCGCGAGACGTCGCCGCCGAGCGCTGCGATCTCGCGAACGAGCGAAGCGCTGAGAAATGTGAACTCCCCCGCGGGGGTCATGAACACCATCTCGAGGTCGGGCCAAAGCTCACGATTCATCAACGCCATCTGGAACTCGTACTCGAAGTCGCTCACCGCGCGCAGACCCCGCACCACGATGCGCGCGTCGACCTGGCGGCAAAAATCGACGAGCAGGCCGCTGAAGTCGGCGACAGCGATCCGCGGCTCGTCGGCGAACGCCTCGCGAATCATCGCGACGCGCTCTTCCACCGAGAACATGCGATCCTTCTGTTGCGTCGGGTGGTGGGCCACCGATACGAGCAGCCGATCCACAAACTTCAGGCTGCGCCGCGCGATGTCTTCGTGGCCCAGCGTCAGTGGATCGAACGAGCCCGGGTAGATGGCGAGCGTCGCGTCGGTCATCCTTCCTCCTCCTCCTCCATGTCGTCGGCACAGATCAGCACGAGCACGGTATCTCCATAGCGCCGCTCGCTGGCGCCCGCAGGGATGGCAAGCCCCTCTCGAAAACCGTGCTCCACACCGAGGATGCGCGCGAAGGGGCGACGTCTGTAGCGCTCGATCAACTTCCCCGCCGCTCCCGTTCCGTAGGGAGGGTCCGCCAGCGCGATATCGAACTCGGCGAGGCCGGGGCGCGACAGGAACGAAAACACATCAGAGCGCACGACCGTCGATCTTTCGCCCGCACCCAGCTCTTCGATATTCGCCCGCAGACACTCGAGCGCCCGGGCATCACTCTCGACGAACGTCGCCCGTGCCGCCCCCCGGGACAGCGCCTCCAGGCCCAGCGCGCCACTGCCGGCGAACAGATCGAGCACGCTGGCGCCCAGCANNCGCCCAGCAGCTCCTCCCCCAGCATGTTCATCCAGGCTTCCCGAACCCGCTCGGACGTTGGCCGCAGGCGCCGGCCCCGCGGCACTTTCAGCCGGCGCCGGCCCCAGCGACCCGCTACGATTCGGAGGTAGCCCAAGCGGCCTCGCTCGGCCGGACATCGAGGAGCTTGGCCTGAACGTACTCGACCCCCTGCCACTCGCTGAGCCCCAGCTGGAAAGCCAGATCGACCCGCGAGGACTCTTGTAGCCACTCGGACTCGGCGGCCAGGCCGAAGCCGATCGCCTCCGACGCCGCGCCCCCGCCCGCGTCGAGCCGCAGTCGCAGATGCCGTTCCCCGACCACCTGCGGCGCCGCGCTGAGGCGGACATCGCGCGCCAGGAAGACCGGCTTCGGGTTGCCCATGCCGAAGGGGCCGAAATGGGCGAGGAAGCGCCACAGATCGGACGTGACCTCGCTCAGCGGCAGCTCTACGTCCACACCCAACCTGGGCTGCAAATCTTCGCGCCGCAGCCGCTCGCGCGCCACCTCGTTCAGCCGCGCCCGAAAGGCGTCGACGTTCGCGGCCCGGATCTGCAGGCCCGCCGCCGCCCGATGGCCACCGAACTGCTCGAGCTGAGACTCGCACGCTTTCAAGGCGTCGAACAGGTGGAAGGCGGGGATCGAGCGGCCAGACCCGCGTCCCTGCACGCCGTCGAGGGCGATGAGCACCGTGGGTCGATAGAACTCCTCGAGCACGCGCGAGGCGACGATCCCGATCACACCGGGGTGCCAGCCTTGCGAGGCGAGCACGATCACCCAGTCGGATTCGGGATCGAATACGCCTTCCAGCATCTGCTGCGCCTGCTCGAGCGTCGCACGGTCCTCCTCCTGACGAATGCGGTTCTCTGAATCGACGACTTCGGCCAGCGCCTTGGCCTCGGCGTCGTCGGAGGTCAAGAGAAGCTGGACCGCCCGCATCGCGTCGCCCATGCGGCCCACGGCATTCAGGCGCGGCCCGATGACGAACGCGATCTGTCCCGACCCGATCGGCTGCCCCGCCCTCAAGCCCGACACACTCAGCAGGGCGCGCAGACCGGGATTGGGGGTCCGCTTCAGCACCTTGAGCCCGAACCGCGTCAGGACCCGGTTTTCGCCGGTGAGCGGGACCAGGTCGGCGACCGTGGGGATGGCGACCAGGTCGAGATACTTGTAGAGCGACTCGACCGAGCGGCCGCGGTGCTCGTACAGGGCATGCAGCAGCTTGAAGGCGACGCCGCTACCGCAGAGGAATTTCTCGGGATACGCGCAATCCGGGCGGTGCGGGTTGAGCACGGCCACCGCGGGTGGCAGCTCTTCCGGCGGCGTATGGTGATCCGAGACCACCACATCGACCCCCTCGCGCCGGGCCGCGGCGATCGCCTCGTGCGCCATGGTGCCACAGTCACAGGTGAGCACGCAGGCGGCCCCGAGTTCGATGGCGGCGGCGAGCCCGGCCGGGCCGAAGTCGTAACCGTGGAGCTGGCGGTGGGGGATAAAGACGTCGACGCGGGCTCCCAGCTCTCTCAAGGCGCGGACCAACATCGCCGAACCGCACACACCATCGACATCGTAGTCGCCATGGACGAGGATGAGATCCTGCGACTCGATTGCGGCGGAGAGGCGCTCGACCGCCTTGGCCATGTCCGCCATCGACCAGGGATCGAGCAGGCCGTTGAGACGCGGACGCAAGAAGCTCTTCGCCCCTTCCGGTTCAGCATACCCGCGATTGACCAGGATCGCGGCGATCGGTGTGGGGATCTCGAGCTGCGCGACCAGAGCGTTGACCGCAGCGACGTCGGCCGGCGCCGGCAGGCCGAGGATCGGCTTCACCATCGCGCCTCCCGAGACGCTACTGATCCGGCCCGGCGGGCGGCCAGTCCCAGGAACACACAGCGCATCTGTCTTCTCACCTCCGGCTCAGGACACTCGCAGATCTCTCGGATAGAGGATGACCCCACACCCTTCACAGCAGATCAGCGTCGACAGGCCCTTGATCTGCATCTCCTGCTGAATCGTGACCGAGGTGAAGCAGTTGCCGCAATCCCCTTCCTCGCTGAGGGCGGCCATCGCCACGCGCGACCTCCCGGCCCGGATCCTCTCGTAGAGCCCGAGGGCGCGCGCGTCGATGCGGATGGCGAGGTTGTGGCGGCGATCGTTCTGAATGGCTAGCTCATCCTTGAGCTCGCGCAGCCGTCCCGCCACAGCCTCGCGGCGCGGACCCATTTCACCGCGCGAGCTCTCCAGCTCGTCCGCCAGCTCTTTGCGCCGGCCTTCGAGGTCCTCGACGACCTGCATCTTATCGAGGACCATGTCCTCCAGCTTCCGCACGTCCTGACGAATCAGGTCGAACTCGAGGCTGGCGGCGCTGTATTGTCGCTGGTTCTGCACCTGGCTCACCCTCCCGCGGGTCTTGTCGAGCGCCTCACGCCGCTCGTCCAGCGCCCGCTCGGCGCGGCGCGAGTCCAACCGGGCGTTTTCGAGGTTCGTCTCGAGCTGTTCCAGTCGCGAGGCCAGGCCGCTGACGCCCTCCTCGAAAAGCTCCAGCTCGCGCCGGCGCTCCTTGGTCTCGTGCTCCAGCCCAACGATCTCCTGATCGATCGCGTGCAGCTTCAGCAGCTCGACAAGGATCGATTCTCTGCTTGTTTCGGCCATCTGTCCCATTCGTTCGTCCGTGGTCTATTCACCTCTGAACAACCCCCGACCAGGCGTTCGCACACCCAGCGCGGCCAACTCCTGCCGGGTCTTCTTTATCTGTTCCGCCAGTTCGACCGCCGCGCTCGTGTCGGCGACCAGCACTTCGGTCATCAGGTCGGCCAGCCGCTTCTCGAGCGCTCGCCCGCGCAAGCGAGCGACAGCGTCCTCCAGCACCGACTCAGGATTGGTCAACTCCTCCGGATCCGCGCGCAGCTCCAGCACCCGCTCGTAGAGAGCCGGCGGCAGTTTCTCCGCCCAGCCGAGCGACACTTCCGATTCGCCGCCGCCGTCCGGCGGGCGCGACCCGTAAGTCTCGATCAAGGCCCGGTAGATCTCGCGATATGCAGGCACCCTGAAACTAGCCGGCTCGACCAGTTGGGCCACCCTCGCTATCAGCCCGCTATCGCGCAGCAGCAGCAACAGGAGCTTGCGCTCGGGGCCCAGCTTCGGAATCGACTCCGCCGCGGGCGCCGATACCCGCGAGGGCTCGGCACGCCGGCGACGCCAAGCGGAGTCAGCCCGCGCCAGCTCGCGCTGCAGGGTCGCCCGGCGCACCCCGGTCACGGCGGCGATACGGTCGAGATAGATGTCGCGCAGCGCCTCGTCCTTGGCGGCCCGCGCGGTCAGCAGCAGCCCGTCCACGGCGCGCCGCTTTCCCTCGATCGAATCGAGATAGCCGCGCTGCTGTAGGATCTGAATCTTGCGGTCGAGGACATCCACCGCCGCGTCCGTGTAGCTCGACAGCGCCTCGGCCCCACCCTTCCGCACGATCGAATCCGGATCTTCGCCTGGGGGGAGCGTCGCCACACTCGGGTGGACCCCCGCCCGCAGCAGCTCGTCCGCCGCCTTGAAGGACGCCACGAGCCCCGGACGATCGCTGTCGTAGAGCAACAGCGCGCGCTTCGCGTACCGGCCCAGCAGCCGCGCCTGAGCTTCGCCGAGACTGGTCCCCAGCGGCGCGACGACGTTCTCGATCCCGCTGGCCACCAGCGCCGCGTAGTCCATATACCCTTCCACCACCAGGAACACCTCCCGGCGACGGATGGCGTGCCGGCTCCAGTTGAGGCCGTAGACGATCTTCCCCTTGTGAAAGATCGGCGAGTCGGATGAGTTGATGTACTTCGGCGCCTCCGCATCTTCGGCGAGCGTGCGGCCGCCGAAGCCGATCACTCGCCCGCGCAGGTCGTAGATCGGGATCATCAGCCGGTTACGAAAGTGGTCGAATGGTTCTTTCGCCCGCTCGCTCTGCTTGATGAGCCCGACCTTGAGCAGCACCTCGTCGCCGATCTCGTGCACCGCCGCCGCCTCCCGCAGACCGCGCCACGCTTCCGGCGCGTAGCCGAAGCCGAAGCGACGTACCGCCTCCTCCGAGAAGCCGCGCTGAACGAGCAGGTAGCGCCGCGCCGCCTGACCATGCGGCTCATCCCAGAGCTGACGCTGGTACCAATCGGCGGCGAAAGCCACCGCCTCGCGCAGGTCGCGGTACGGATCTTCCTCGGCGCGCCGGGTATCGGTCTCGGGCACGATGATCCCACAGCGCTCGGCGACGAACTTGACCGCCTCGACGAACTCGAGCCCCAGCAGCTTCATCGGAAAGGCGAAGACGTCGCCGCCCTCGCCGCAGACGAAGCACTTGTAGATCCCGCGCGCGGGATCGACCGAGAAGTTGGGTCCCTCGCCCTTGTGGAGCGGGCACGGGCCCCGATACGTGCGGCCGCTGCGCCGCAGCTCCACGTACTCGCCGACGATCGCCACGATGTCGGCCTGGGCCCGAATCTCCTCGATCAGCTCGTCGGAAACCACCGCTACTCCAGCTCCAGAACCGTCACCCCACTGCCCCCTTCGTAGGCGGCGGCGAGGTGGTAGGACTTCACGCGCCGGTCGGAGCGCGCGTATTCCGCCACCGTTTCCCGCAGCACGCCGGTCCCCTTCCCGTGAATCACGCGCAGCTCGTGCAGCCCCGACAGCACCGCCGCGTCGAGGGCGCGGATCAGTTCCATCCGCGCCTCCTCGGAGACCATCCCCCGCAGATCGATCTCGGAGCGGGCCTCGAGCTCCGGCGCACTATGAACGGCCACGCGCCCCACCGGCGCTTCCCTTCCCCGTTTCCGGGTCAACACCGCCGCGGGCAGCTGCAGCTTGACCGCACCCATCTCCACGACCACCTCGCGGCCGCGGCGCTCCACCACCCGGGCCTCGCGCTCCAGCGTCGTGATCCAGACCTCGTCGCCGGGCTCGTACGTCGTCGACGTGCCGGTCGGTGCCGCGACCTCCGCCGCGCTCTCGCGCAAGGCTTCCGAGTGGGCCCGCAGGCTCGCCTCCAGCTCGCGGCGCGCCTCGCGCGCCGTCTGGCGATCCGCCTTCAGCGCCTCGTCCAGCTTGCGCCGAGCCTGCAGCAGGAATTCGCGAGCGCGCTCGTGCGCCTCGCGCTCCCGCTCCCGCGTCCGCTCGGCCAGATCGGCGGCCGCGCGCTCCTGCTCGGCCCCACGCTCCTCCAGCTCCTCCTCTCGGCGACTCAGCTCCGCCAGCCGCGCCTCCAGCTCGGCCTCTTTGCCCTCCAGCTCCGCCAGCAGGCGCGCCGTGTCCAGCTCGTCGGGGCTGAGCGAGGCCCGCGCCCGCTCCAGTACCTTGCCGGGAAAACCGACCCGCTGAGCCATCGCCAGGGCGTAGCTGCGACCGGGCCGTCCTTTCACCAGACGATACAGCGGTTGCATCCGCTCGGGGTCGAAAGAGAGGCCGGCGCTGACGATGCCGGGCTGCTCCCCGGGCAGGCTGTTGAGGGCGCCCAGGTGGCTGGTGGCCAGCGTCATGCAACACCGCTCGGCCAACTCGAGGAGCACGCCGCGTGCGAGGGCGGTGCCCTCCACCGGGTCGGTCGCACCACCGATCTCATCGATCAAACAGAGCGACTCGGGACCGGCGCCCTCGAGGATCTCGGTGAGATTGCGAAGATGGGCGGTGAAGGTCGAGAGCGACGCATCGATCGACTGCTCGTCTCCGATGTCGGCGAAGATCGCGTCGAAGACCGGGATCGTCGACCCCGGTCCCACCGGCGGCAGGATTCCGGCCTGGGCCATCGCCGAGATCAACCCCACCGCCTTGATCAGCACCGTCTTCCCACCGGCGTTGGGGCCGGTGATCAGCAACGTGTACTCGCCCGGGTTGAGCAGCAGATCGAAGGGCACGAGCGGCTCGGACGCCTCGAGCAACAACGGGTGCCGCCCGTGCACGACACGGTAACCGTCCTGCTCCCAGCTCCTCAGCTTGGGGCGCGTACAGCCGCGCGTCAGCGCGTAGCGAGCGCGCGCGAACAGCGAGTCGAGGTCGGTCAGCCGCTGGAAGGTATCCCGCAGCTCCGCCGAGCGTTTCCGCAAAGCGCCGGTCAGCTCGCGCAGGATCCGCTCGACTTCGCGCACCTCGGAGAGCTGCAGCTCGCGCAGCCGGTTCATCGGCTCGATCGCGGACGGCGGCTCGACGAACAGGGTCGCGCGACTGGCCGATTCATCGTGTACGATCCCGCCGACCTCGGAGCGTCCTTCCCGGCGAATCGGGATGCAGAAGCGCTCGGCGCGAATCGTCACCGAGGCGTTGGGCACGGCGATGCGCTCCGGCAGGCCCGCCATGATCGCCTCGAGCTGGCGGACCAGATCGGCGCGCGCGCCACGGATCGCGCTTCGCAGCCGCTTCAATTCGCCCGAGGCCCCATCCTTTATACTCTCGCTATCCTCATCGAGCGCCGTCTGCAGCCGATTCTGCAACGCCTCGTCCCTCAGCAGGCCAACCGCCAGGTCCGCCAACCGCGGGAAGCGATCCGACACCGGCAAGATCGCGCGCGCCACGGCTCGCGCGCCCCTCAGCAGCTGCAAGCCGCCGATCAGCTCGGCGACCGACCAGACGCTGCCCTCGGTGGCCAGGCGACCCAACGGCCGCCGCAGGTCGGGGATCAGCGGTGGCGCCCACCTCTCATCGTGAATCAGCCAGCTGACCATCTCGTCCACACGATCGAGCGCCGCCGCCACGTCCTCCCGGCGCGGGGTCGGCTGCAGCCCGAGCACCGCTTCCGCCCCTGGCTCGCTGGTCGCTTGAGCGGCGACGATCTGCAGGACCCGTTCGAACTCCAGCGCCTCCAGCGCGTGGCGATTCATCGCCCCAAAGCCGCGGGGGGTGCTGACGTTCGCCCGCCAGCACCCCCCGGGGTTCGCACGCTCTGTCGGCGCCGCATGCGGACAAGCATAGTCAAGTCTCCGACCGCCGTGCCTCGAGCTCTTCGCGCACGATACGGTTGACCTCGCGGCCCTCGGCTCGGGCTTTCACCTGGGGCATGACGCGGCCCATGATCGATCCCATGTCCGAGGCGCCCGCCTCGATCGCCTGAACCACGAGCTGGCGAACCTCGTCGGCGCTGAGCTGACGCGGCAGATACTCACGCAGGATCTCGA
>JABAOH010009949.1_pt2 | contig 17253 bp, 19 predicted proteins | sample 7062181 | NCBI WGS metagenome assembly JABAOH01 (sample SAMN14538630, study PRJNA623070) | marine sediment metagenome | biome: marine biome [ENVO:00000428]; feature: marine pelagic biome [ENVO:01000023]; material: deep marine sediment [ENVO:00002113]; isolation source: pool of 5 deep marine... | reverse complement strand
TGAGCGAGGATATAAATATTTTTCTAAGCTCTGTGCTCTAAGCTCAATGCTTAATGATACCATAGGATTTTTCTATGAAATTAAATGAGCTTACTGCTCATCAGCTTCATAAAATGCTCAAGAACAAGGAGATTAGCGCAACTGAGCTCTGTAAGAGCGTATTTTCCCGAATTGAGCAGGTTGAGCCTGATATTAAAGCCTATGTAACACTTAGCGAGGAAGCTGCTTTAAAGAAAGCTTCGCAAATAGATATCAAAATTAGGGAAGGAGAAGAGCTCCCTCTGCTGGCTGGGATTCCCATAGCTATCAAAGACAATATGTGCGTAAAAGGTCTCCGTACCACGTGCTCTTCTAAAATCCTCGAGAATTATATTTCTGTATATAACGCAACCGCGGTTGACCGTCTTCTCAACCAAGAGATTGTTATGACGGGAAAAACCAATATGGATGAGTTTGCTATGGGTTCCTCAACTGAGAATTCTGGTTTCTTTACAACCAGGAATCCCTGGAATGTTGAGACAGTTCCTGGAGGATCAAGTGGAGGTTCGGCAGCCGCCGTAGCTGCCGATGAAGCTATTATGGCTTTAGGTTCTGATACTGGGGGATCCATTAGGCAGCCGGCGGCTCTCTGCGGAGTAGTGGGAATGAAACCGACCTATGGTCTCGTTTCACGCTACGGACTGGTGGCTTTTGCTTCTTCTCTTGATCAGATTGGTCCGATTACTAAAGATGTTACCGATTCAGCTCTGCTTCTTCAGGCTATTGCGGGGCATGATTCTCTCGATTCAACGTCTGCTCCTGTTGAGATTCCTGATTATAGAGAAGCACTTGATGGCGATGTGAAAGGAATGAAGATAGGAGTACCAAAAGAATTCCTCGGAGAAGGAACACAGGTTGAGGTACGCGATGCTATATCAAATACGATAGATGTACTAGGGCACCTTGGTGTAGATGTGGAGGAGACAACTTTGGGCCACGTTGACTATGCTCTCTCCGCTTACTATATTATTGCGCCTGCTGAGGCAAGTTCCAATCTTGCGCGTTACGATGGGGTACGTTACGGATACCGAACTGAAGCATTTGAGGATATGCTTGAGATGTATAAGAAAAGCCGGGCTGAAGGATTTGGAAATGAAGTTAAGCGAAGAATTATGCTTGGAACCTACGCTTTAAGCGCTGGTTACTATGAGGCATACTATGGGCAGGCACAAAAGGTGCGCACCCTTATTGTTGAAGATTTTAGTAACGCCTTTAAAAAGTATGATGTGCTTATTTCACCAACGTCGCCAACCGTTGCTTTTAAGATTGGCGAAAGAATTGATGATCCTTTGCAGATGTATCTTTCCGATATTTGTACTATTCCTGTAAATCTTGCAGGAATTCCGGGGATATCGGTTCCATGTGGAAGCGATTCCGATGGAATGCCTATAGGTCTGCAGATAATGGGCAAGGCTTTTGATGAGTCGACTCTCTTCAAAGTCGCTTATGCATTTGAACAAAGTTTTAAGTGGAAAGAGAAGCCAAAATTGTAACATGTCGTGTTTTAAGTTGCGAGTTGCGCGATGTATAATGCGCGATATTCGAGCCGTTGCCGTGAATAAAGTGGAGCTAGCTCTTTTAAGGAGTTCAGCAGGGAAGGGGATTGTACCCTTAAGAACAGAAGACCGCAGGTGCCGGCCCTGCAAAAATAGGGCAATTTGGACAATACGGGCGTATTTATTTTAGTCATTACGAACTTATTTGTTGTGTCATTACAAACATATTTATTTTGTTATTGCAAGCGTATTTGTTTTTATCATTGCACACGTATTATTGAGTCATTGTGAGCGTATTTGTTTTGGTCATTGTAAATATATTTGTTTTAATCATTGCGAAGATATTTATTTTTGTCATTGCGAGCGCAGCGAAGCAATCTCATGTTTTCCTTCACCTTTGAAGGAGAGGGTCAGTGTGAGGGTAAGAAACAGCTCTAATAACTGTCAACTGTTAACTGAGAACTGAGTCATGCACTACGAACCGGTAATTGGATTAGAGATACACGTTGAGCTATCAACGCAGAGCAAGATGTTTTGCGGCTGTGCCGTTACCTTTGGTGAGAAACCAAATACTCAGACTTGTCCTATCTGCCTGGGTTACCCGGGGTCGTTACCTGTGATAAACGAGAAAGCTGTAGAGTTTACCATAAAAATTGGCCTTGCGCTAAACTGTGAGGTCGCACCCTTTACCCAATTCCACCGCAAAAACTATTTCTATCCCGACATGCCTAAAAACTATCAGATTTCACAGTATGATTTGCCTGTATGCACCAATGGCTTTGTTGAAGTGGATATGGGCAGCTACGCTCGCAAAGTAGGAATAACGAGAGTCCATCTTGAGGAGGATACAGGCAAGCTTGTCCATATTAGCGAAACAGGGCGGATCAGCGGAGCAGACTATAGTCTGGTTGATTTTAACCGGGCAGGCATACCGCTGGTTGAAATAGTAACAGAGCCGGATATCCGTTCGCCGGAAGAAGCGAAAGCTTTTGTCCAGAAGCTCAAAAGTATCCTGGAACACCTGGAGGTATCAGACTGCAATATGGAACAAGGGTCTCTTCGCTGTGATGCAAACATCTCTTTGCGGATTCATAATGAAGAAGTCTTTGGCACCAAGACAGAAATAAAGAATATGAATTCCTTTCGCGCTATCCAGAGAGGTTTAAGCTACGAAATCGAGCGTCAGCGAGAGACACTGGAAGAAGGAGGAAAGGTTGTTCAGGAGACTCGCCATTGGGATGCTGACAATAATGTAACCTTGCCTCTTCGTTCCAAAGAAGAGGTACATGACTACCGCTACTTTCCTGAACCGGACTTAGTGCCGCTTGAGCCTGATCGGTCTTGGATAAAGGAATTAGAAGATACCCTTCCTGAGCTTCCGGATGCCAGACTTAAACGGTTTGTAGAGAATTTTGGACTTTCCGCTTATGATGCCCGCATTCTAACTTCCTCGAAAGCAGTCGGAGATTTCTTTGAGGAGGCAGTAAGCGGTTATTCGAAGGCAAAGATTGTTGCAAACTGGGTTAATGGTGAGCTAGCGGCAATGCTTAATGCTGCCAATCTGGAGATAGATGAGTGTGCAGTTACTCCCAAGCATCTGGTAGAGCTTCTCAAGCTTATGGATAAAGGAACTATTAGTGGGAAGATTGCCAAGACAGTATTCAAGGAGGTATTTGAAACCGGAAAGCTTCCCCACATCATAATTGATGAGCTCGATCTGGTTCAGATAAGTGATGAACAGGCAATCGCAAAGCTGGTAGAACAGGTTATTACCGAAAATAACAGTGTGGTAGAAGAATTCAAGCAGGGCAAGGAGAAAGCGTTGGGTTTTCTGGTAGGACAGGTAATGAAGCTTACTCAGGGCAAAGCCAATCCCCAGATGGTTAATAAACTCCTCAAAGATAAACTGGCCAAGAGTCAGTAGTAATATATATATTTATTTATATTTATATATTTATATACAAATGTATTTCAAGTTTTAAGGTTGCAGGTTGTAGTTTAAACTGGCAAGTTACAATTTCCTGGTTTTCAGTTGCATGTTACAAGTGCAATTTTGTGCTTTGAGTTAAAGCAAGATTACTTCGCCCCGCCTATGACGGGGCTCGTAATGACAAAGGGTGAAAATGGCTGCGCTCGTAATGATAAAGGATGAAAAGTTTGCTCCTCCAATGTCATTTTCAATTCGAGATTGCTTCGCTGCGCGCAATGCTAAAAACAAATATGTTGGCAATGATGAAAAACAAATCTACTTGCAACAACTGAATGTTCCCCTCGTCATTGCGAGTGAGCGCTGACTTTTGTCAGAGCGAGCGTGGCAATACCAAGGTTGCGCCTGCAACTTATATGTTCCACGTCTCAAACTGAAGTTCAGTTTTTGGATTATTTCGCGCACTGGCAATACTATTCATACATACTGAACTCCATATTAAAATCCATAGCCTGTCACTATTGTCCCTTTATCCCTGTCCCTTAATTCATTCTCCTTGATCTATAACTCTAAACTCTGCAACTTGCTACTATATCCCCTTTTCCTATACAATATTTTTGAGTATAAGTTAAAGCAGGAGGATAGACTTGGATAAAAATGAGCTTACCGATCTAAAACTCAAACCAGAGGAGCCGGTAGTCTGTATCGATGACACTACACTGCGGGATGGGGAGCAAACTGCGGGTGTAGTATTTGCCAACCGTGAAAAGATTCAGATAGCACAGTTACTGGATGAAATAGGAGTTCACCAGATTGAGGTCGGTATACCGGCGATGGGTGGCGATGAGAAAGAAACCATCAAGAAAATTGTTGATTTAGGCTTAAATGCAGACATTCTGGCCTGGAATCGTGCAGTTATTTCTGATGTTGAGCACTCCTTAAATTGTGGTGTAAAGTCGGTAGCCATAAGTATTTCAGCTTCCGACATTCATATAGAGCACAAGCTCAAACAGAGCAGGCTCTGGGTTCTAGAAAGCATCAAGAAAGCCGTAGATTTTGCAAAGCAACAAAACCTTTATGTGTCAGTTAATGCAGAAGATGCCTCACGTGCCAATATGGATTTTCTCATCCAATTTGCTAACACTGCGAAGGAAGTGGGAGCAGACCGTTTGCGTTTTTGTGATACTCTCGGTATTCTTGATCCCTTTGAAACCTTTAGAGCGGTTAGGTTCCTGTACGAAAAAGTAGGAATAGAAATTGAAATGCATACCCATAACGACTTTGGGATGGCTACCGCAAATGCTCTAGCCGGAGTTAAAGCTGGAGCGAAATATGTAAATACTACTGTTAATGGATTAGGCGAGCGGGCAGGGAATGCCGCTCTTGAAGAGATAGTTATGGCAATGAAATACATCGGTGGAGTCGACCTTGGATTAAAAACCGAGATGCTCCGCAGCCTTTCTGAGTATGTAGCCCAAGCGTCGGCCCGCACGATTCCCGTATGGAAAGCCATAGTGGGTGCCAATGTATTTGCCCACGAGTCGGGTATTCATGCAGATGGCGTTATAAAAAATCCCATCACCTATGAAGTCTTTGCTCCTGAAGAGGTTGGTTTGGAGAGGCAAATCGTTATCGGCAAGCACTCTGGAACCAGGGCTTTGATTGCCAAGTTTAAAGAATATGGAATTGAATTGACTGAAGAAGAAGCGATAGAAATTTTAAAGGATGTGCGTTCTATGTCAGTTGAGCTTAAGAGAGCTCTATTCGACAAAGAGCTGGTTCAGATTTATAAGAAATATAAAAGCAGTAAGACTGCCTCTGCGGAGGGGAGTTAATGGGGAAGACTATTGCTGAGAAGATACTCAGTGCGCATAGCGGAAAAGATGTCTACGCCGGCGATATAGTTATCGCCGACGTTGATTTTATGATGGGGCAAGATGGCACCTCACCTTTAGCTATTAGAGCCTTTAGGGATATGAATGGGCGTAAAGTCTTTGATCCCAGCAAGGTGATTATGGTTATAGACCACAGCGCTCCCAGTCCTTCGATTGGAGTCTCGGAACTTCACGGCATGATGCGCGAGTTTGCAAAAGAGACTGGCATTAATCTCTATGATATTGGATGCGGTGTATGCCATCAGCTTATGGCAGAACAGGGACATGTTGTACCGGGTGATCTAGTTATTGGAGCTGATTCCCATACCTGTACCTATGGGGCGATAAATGCTTTTTCGACCGGTGTTGGCTCTACTGATCTGGCAGCTGGGCTTCTTTCTGGAAAGCTCTGGTTTAAAGTTCCCGAAACTATCAAATTTGTTCTTAAAAGCGCTTTGCCCCGGGGAGCATATTCCAAGGATCTAATTCTTTTTCTCATTGGGGAGGTAACTGCCGACGGCGCGACCTATATGGCAGTAGAGTATACAGGGGAGGCAATAGATGCCTTAAGCGTCGATGCCCGCTTTACTATTTCCAATATGGCAGTAGAGATGGGAGCAAAGGCGGGTTTGATGCTAGCTGACGAAAAAACGGAAGACTGGGTAAAGAGTCACAGTAAACGTGATTTTCAGACGGTTGTTCCTGATAAAGATGCTAAATATGCTGAAGTCAAAAAATATGATGTTTCTAAGCTTGAACCCCAAATTGCCAAACCCCATACTGTTGACAATGTGGTACCGATTAGCGAAGTGGAGGGCACTCCGATACAAAAAGCATATCTGGGCACATGCACTAATGGTCGCCTGGAGGATTTACGGATAGCTGCCGGAATACTCAAAGGAAAGATGGTTAATCCTGATGTAAGGATGGTTGTTGCTCCTGCCTCGCGCGATGTATGTCTTGAAGCAATGGGGGAAGGTATAATGACAACCCTGATTGAATCAGGTGCTGTAGTAGTGAATCCAGGCTGTGGCCCTTGCGTGGGAACACATCAGGGAGTTCCCGCTGATAGAGAAAATGTTATTTCTACTGCCAATAGAAACTTCAAAGGCAGAATGGGAAATCCCAAAGCATTTATCTATCTGGGTTCACCGGCAACAGTCGCCGCCTCAGCAATTGAAGGAAAGATAGCAGACCCGAGAAAATACTTATAGATCGATACACGATATATGATGCAAGATGCACTATAAATGAAATAGTTGTCATTGCGAGCGCAGCGAAGCAATCTTGAATTACTATTCCTCTCCCTTGAGGGGAGAGGGTCAGGGTGAGGGTGAGACCAAATGAAACTCAAAGGCAAAGCACATAAATTTGGTGACGACATAAATACCGACTATATCATTTCCGGTCGCTACAAATTCTCAACCATCGATATGAAGGAACTATCCAGGCATCTAATGGAGGACATTGAACCTGATTTCTCCAGCAAAATATCACAAGGAGATTTTATCGTTGGTGGCAGGAATTTCGGCTGCGGCTCTTCGAGAGAACAGGCCCCCCTTGTTATCAAATACGCTGGAATAAGCGCAGTATTAGCCAAATCCTTTGCCCGTATCTTCTTCCGAAACGCTATCAACACCGGCCTTCCTGTAGTGGAATGTGACACTGATAAGATAGAAGCGGGCGACGAACTCGAAGTGGACCTCGGTGCAGGAGAGATAAAAAACCTCACCAAAGGAATTACTCTTGATATAAAACCCTTGCCTCCTGTAATGCTCAAGATTATTAACGATGGCGGATTAGTGGAGCATTTTAAGAAACATGGAGGATTCCAGCTTTAGCTGGAAGTTAGGGGATGAGTGGGTGCGAATGACTAATGCCTAATGACGAATGTCTAAAGAATAGTGAACAGCGAATTTCAAATATTAAAAATGAAAAATCAAATAGCAAAAACACATATAAAAAACTCAAAAACAAAAGATTAGTATCTCATTACAATCACTGCATTCAGGTCATTTTTGATTTTTGATTTGTATTTTTGCTTTTTAATATTTGGTTTTTGATTTAAAAATTAGTCATTAGGATTTGGTAATTAGTCATTGTCCGACATTCTATGACCCGGAGGTTATATGCATACAATCACTCTCATTCCTGGTGATGGGATAGGCCCGGAAATAACAAAAGCAGCAAGGAAGGTAGTTGAAGCTACGGGAGTTAAGATTCAGTGGGAGCTTCAGGAGGCTGGCGCCGACGTTATGAATAAATACGGCACACCTCTTCCCGGGCAGGTTATAGAATCCATCCGCAAAAACAAAGTTGCTCTTAAAGGACCCATTACCACACCAGTAGGAAGCGGCTTCCGCAGTGTAAATGTAGCTATGCGCAAAGAGCTTGATCTTTATGCGTGCCTCCGCCCAGCCTTTTCTCTTAAAGGTGTAAAATCTCGGTATGAAGATATTGACTTGATAGTAGTTCGGGAAAATACTGAGGATTTATATGCAGGAATAGAAAGGCAGATTGACCCTGATACGGCAGAATCCATCAAACGCATCACCAGAAGGGCTTCCGAGCGCATTGTGCGCTTCGCTTTTGAATATGCTATTCGAGAGAACCGCAAAAAAGTCACGGCTATTCACAAAGCAAATATAATGAAGCTTTCCGATGGCCTCTTTTTAGAATCTGCACGTACGGTAGCCAAGGATTATCCCCAATTAGAATTTGAAGACCGTATCGTCGATAATATGTGTATGCAGTTGGTGCAGAAACCAGAGCTTTATGATGTAATGGTCCTTCCCAATCTGTACGGCGACATTGTATCCGATCTCTGTGCTGGTCTAGTCGGTGGGCTGGGAGTTGCACCAGGTGCTAATATCGGAGATGAAATTGCCCTCTTTGAGCCTGTACACGGAAGTGCCCCAAAATATGCCGGCCAGAACAAAGTAAACCCCACTGCCATAATCCTCTCTGCTGTCCTTATGCTCAAGCATATTGGCGAGCGAAAAGCGGCCAATAAAGTCTTCAACGCAACTGCAGAAGTGATAGCCGAGGGCAAGAATGTCACCTACGACCTCGCCGGCGATGCAACTACCTCTGAGATGGCAGAAACGATTATAGAGAAGATCACTTCTTGAGATGGCAGAAGAAGCAAAATTGACATTTAAGAGCCGAAAGCGAACTGGGGATTAAATCCGTATTTAAAATTTGAGCTGCTTTCTTTCGATTATTAAAAATTAACATATGATCCTTATTAAGTTCATTCAACGTTATGTCACTATTTGCATAATGAACACTGAGATGGCCATATAATCATACATATGAAACTAGAAGGAAACCAAAATGAAAAAATCCAAGTTTAACGAACTAAACTTCTACATTATCTTTTTCACTATTTTCCTGATAGTAAGCAACTTTGCAACGTCCCAAATGTTGCGCCAAGAGACAGAGACCGGAATGATGCCTGTAAGCTCTATGCTCATACCGGCAGGTATTCAAATCGCCCTTGTCTTTTTAATAATTTGGGCTGTCAAGCGCGGTGGAAATTCTTTGAAATACATAGGTTTTAGATCTTATTCCTGGTGGAAAGACTGCCTCATCGGGTCGGGAGCGTTAGTATTTTTATTTTTTGTAGTTCCATGGCTGCATGAATTTCTTGTATCCATTATACGTCTCTCCGAAGTCGGTGTAGGCAAAATATCTTTTTCAGCAGTGTGGGTTATTAGCGCTACTGCTATTGGTGTGGCAGAAGAGATTATCTTCCGCGGATACGGTTATACTATTCTTAATAAATATGTGAAGCGTCCATTGGTTTGCGTTTTAATTGTCTCTGCAATATTCGGCGCAGAGCATTTATACCAAGGTTTTGCTGGCGCGGTTCAAACATTCATGATTGCTTTATTCGCTAATAGTATCTTTATCTGGAGAAAAAGCTTGATTCCTGTCGCTATACCGCATGCAGCTATGAATATACTAATGCCGCTCATTCAGTGAGTTTAGCCGATAGTAAAATGCTAAAAGTATTGAGCTGTTGTTTTTTATTTGACTAAGTGGTGAATCCACCAATGTCAGCAGAAAAGAATGAACGGACGTTTCATCGTGCTTTATACGAGCTGTCTTTAAAGCATACTATCCTGATACCGCTGATACTCTTTCTTATCGCCGCAGCCCTCAAGATTATAGACGTGTTCGTTTTGCGGCTGGATGAACTATTGGGTGAAATTATTTTATCCAAGTCACTCGGCTTTCTGCTGGTTATTCTGTACCTCTGGGCTGTTGGAAGGTCGCTCACAGCTATCGGCTTGCATGGCAGGTCAGTGGGGAAAGCTCTGGCAATTGGTGCCGGTGGTGTGGCACTCGTCTTGCTGGTAAGCTATGGGCTTCAGTTCAGTATTCTGGTTATTGCCGGCAAGGAACCGTCTCTAGTACTTACCGCCATTGATCCAAAGACAGGAATGACCGGGAGCTTGTCATTCGCACTTTTGCTTATCGTAGGAAATTTTATTAATTCGTTTATGGAAGAAGGATTGTTCCGGGGTGTGATGCTCCGTCACTTCCGTGTATCTCTCACATTCTGGGGAGCGAATTTCTTACAGGCAGCACTTTTTGCGCTCTGGCATCTCAACTGGCCGGCTAAACAGTTCATCACAGGGCAAATGGATCTGGGAAGTACTGTGTTTCAGTCTATTATAGTGCTAATCGCAACAGGTATTTATGGATTTGCGATGGGCTATCTATATCTTGTAACAAATAACTTGTGGGCCGCCTGGCTTGTGCATACCATCAACAACTCCGTACTTAATATGCTGCATATTCGGACAGTCGAAGGGCTTGACTCTGACATGGCAGTATTACAAATTGTGCTGACTCTTGGCTATTTAGTTGTCATTTTGCTTTTCAGAGTAATGGCAAAGCGGTTCCAAATGCCTGAAGTGAAACCGTGGAACAGAGCAAACACATAGTCCGCTGATAGATGACAATTGAGCTAGTGGAATAGCAGGATTAAGTCCTGTGATAAAGCACTTAAAATCCTATGCTTTACCCAATAATGCATCTAATTCAATTCTCAAAGGTAGGAATATTATATATATTAGCGAATTTGGTTTGAAGTAAGATGATTTAGTAGTTTACATTTCTTGGCGTCACTTTGGGTACCTACATAGTGCAGCAAAAGAATTAATGAGTAGTGGAAGGAGGAAGAATGGAAGATACTTTTTTTCTACTGTTTTATTGGACGGGACCTATTGGGGTTGGCATTTTCCTCGTGTGTCTGGGAACTATGATTTGGCTGCTCACAAAAGCTGATGAAACAAGTAAGCGCACGAAGGCAATGATGAAAGAAAAGGGAATGGATAAGAGGTAGGGATAGCGGCATCTCAGAAGAGAGAAGGGGTCGCATCTTTATATCTGATATTTAGAAGGCACTCCGACTTTATTTATCAAAAGTAAAGATACGACCCTAACACTTGACCCTGACCCTGGTTTTATGCAGAATACTCTACTACAGAGAAAATAAAAATGAAAATTCGGAGCGAAAAAGAGTCTGATATAAATCATATTACGGAAATCCATAATAAGGCTTTTGGTGGAGCAGACGAAGCAAAAATTGTCAATAATTTGAGAAAAGATAAAAGACTTATTATTTCACTCGTATGTGAACTTGACGGCAAAATAGTAGGACACATCGCATACAGTCCGATATATGACAATACCGATTTCGTTGGTCTAGGTTTGGCTCCTGTTGCGGTTTTACCAGATTACCAAAATCAAGGCATTGGATCAAAACTAATCCGGCAAGGCAATCGAACGGCCCTTGCGAAAGGATATAAAAGAATATTTGTTTTAGGTGATTCTGAATATTACTGCCGGTTTGGATTTAAACTGGCAAGAGAATATAATTATTATTCAAAATTTGACCCCGATGGTAATCATTTTATGGTCATGGGGGAAGAATTAGAGAAAGAACCTGAAAAAAAATCTGTAAGTTATTGCGAAGAATTTAACATATAGCAAGTCAACCCAGCTGACTGTGAAGCCCCTCAAACCCAAAAAGGTCTAATATAAAAACTCCAGGAACAGGTTAGGAGTTGAGTCTTGCCAACATCCGAATTACTCCAGCAAATTGTTAAAAAAGAAGTGAGCATAGAGAGGATAGCAGAAAGAGTTATTAAAAAACCGGAACTGCTTTCACAAGTTTTTGATGGATTAAGCACAGAGAAAGCAGACATCAAGTATGGGTGTGAAAAAATCCTCCGCCTTATCAGTGAGAAGAAACCAGAGATACTCTATCCTAAAATGGACTTTTTCATAAACCTTCTTGACAGTGATAATACTTTCCTCAGATGGGGTGCCATCCTTATTATTGCCAATCTGGCCGGTATGGACTCAGAGAATAAATTTGACCATATCTTTGGTAAATACTTTGCACCTATCTCTGGGTCAGAGTTGATCCCTGCTGCTAATGTAATCAAGGGGGGAGCAAAGATTGCATTGGCAAAACCTAAGCTTACCGAAAAGATTACCAAAGAGTTCTTAAAGGTAGAAAGGGCAAAATACCAGACAACCGAGTGCCGTAATGTTGCCCTGGGACATGTCATAAACTCTTTTGACCAGTTTTTTAGTCAGATTGAAGACAAAGAACCGGTAATCAAACTCATAAGAGATCAGCTCAAAAACACCAGGAATGCAACCAGGAAGAAGGCACAAAAATTCATCGGTAAATATAAGATTGCAAACTCTTAACAGCTCAATGCAATTGAATTTTCTTGCTACTTAGGCAGATCCTTCAGGTGGGTAGGTCTACACTATTGACATTCTGGTGCAGCAAACGGAGAGGTGGCAATAGGGATTAAGTGAAAAGTGTAAGCCTTACCCTGAGATTCTGATTATAGAAGCAGGGCTTTATGCCATTCAATAAATTTGATAAGTAATATGGCATTGTTCAAACAATTAGAATTAAAAGATTCAATAGAAATAAAAACACCTGAAAAAATTTGGGCATTTTTTACCGACCTTGAAAAGAATTATAAAACCTGGCATCCTGAAGACCATGTTTTATTTAAATGGACTGAAGGAAAACCAATGGAATCGGGCTCCAAATTTTATGCTGAAGAATATGTGATGGGAAAAATAAAAGAATATGAAGGAACCATTAGCGAAAGCGTTCCGAACAGAAGGATTGTGTTCAAATGTTCTTTCCCAATATCCATAGTATCTCCTAAGTTTGAATGGTTAATTGAACCCAAAGGCTTAAATTCTGTTTTTACGGCCAAAACTTATATGAGATGTGAAAGATTTTTTCGTATATTAATGAGGAAAGGATTTGATATTTTAGTCGAGGTCGGTAAGAAACATATGAAAGAAGAGGGAGAAAATCTTAAAGAGATTTTGGAAAGTGAGAATTACTAGTTATTTGCTATAAGATAAAAGGGAAAATAGGGCTAAGTCTTGCAGCGAAGCACTAGTAGTCGTAATTCCGTCTAAAGAACATAGGGGAGACTCGTATCTTTATGTTTGACATTTAAGATAATACAGAGCAAAGGACGGTTCTTCATATAGCTTTGATTTTTCGAAAATTAACCCTTGCATCTTTCTTTCAAGCTTCTTCTTTGTAAACAGACTATAAGTAATTAAGTAAAGGAGGTGAAAAATGGAAGGATTTACGATCACAAAGATGCTGGATTTGCCAGCTCAAAAAGTGTGGGCTATTGCAAGCGATTTTACAAAATTTCCTGGCCCTGCAATTTCAGTCCAGGTGGAAGAGAAGGGAAGTCCTGAATTAAATGGAGTCGGCACAGTAAGAACTATTATTATTGGTCGAGTTCAGGTTCGAGAACGGTTAGAATCCGTTAATCCACCAAAGCCATTCACCTATCGAATTTTATCCGGTGCGCCGATGAAAGACTATCTGGCGACCGTTAAAATTAGCTCAAGAGGTAATTCGACCGAAATTCGTTGGGATGCTCAATTCACACCGAAATTTCCGGGAACCGGATGGATTGTTGGAAAAGTTACCAAAAATACAATCAATCGCTTTATTGACGAAATAGAAGCAGGCGCCCGCTAGAAAGAAGTCCCGCATATGGTTAACATATGTTAACCATATCGCTAATGGTTAATTTAAGTGCCACGTATAAATTGCTGTAAGATTGGAATATCTCCTGAGCTTTGATTTTCCGAAATCTAATCTTTTTGCCTTTCTTCAAAGCTTCGCTTATTCTTAAACATAACCTCATGTTTGGTTTAAATAATAAGGTAAATCCCTATGAAAAACCTGAGAAAATACGGAAAGGCACCCTTTAAAGTAGCAGTCATTCACGGTGGTCCGGGTGCGGGTGGGGAGATGGCTCCGGTCGCGCGTGAGCTCTCATCCGGCTGGGGGATATTGGAACCGATTCAAACAGCAACATCCCTTGAAGGACAAGTTGAGGAGTTGAAAACGGTTCTGGAAGATCACGGAGATCTTCCCATTACCTTGATTGGCTTTTCCTGGGGAGCCTGGCTCAGTTTCATCGTTGCTGCCCGTTATATCGCAATCATCAAAAAATTAATTCTTATTGGAAGTGGCCCCTTTGAAGAAAAATATGGTGCAAGAATTCTAGAGACCAGGTTAAACCGTCTTAGTAAGGAGGATAGAATAGAGGCTAAATCTCTCATTGAAATTTTAAATAATCCTACAGCTAAAGATAAAAACACTGCATTTGCACGGCTTAGAGCGCTATCCTCAAAAACCGATGAGTATAACCCGATCACAGACGAATCAGGTGAATCTGACCTGGTTGGTAGCAAAGGGGATATCTTTCATAGTGTGTGGAGAGATGCCGCGGAAATGAGAAGGGACGGAAAGCTACTTGGTCTCGCAAAACGTATCAAATGTCCGGTGGTTGCAATTCACGGCGACTATGACCCCCATCCGGCTGAAGGGGTTCAAAAGCCTCTTTCTGCTGTTCTGAAGAGCTTTCGATTTATCCTGCTCAAGAACTGTGGGCACAGTCCCTGGGTCGAGCGGGAGGCCAGGTTAGAATTCTACAAAATCCTTAAAGAGGAACTACAGTAAAGGGAATAACTATTTAAATAGGAAGTATTGTTTTATTCTTAAAAGACGCAAACTATATATATAGCTGATCGAGAAGAACTGTGAATAAGCTCTTTACAATCAGACGTGCATGGGCTTTTGCAATCTTCATAATTCTGGATACGGTCTTTATTGGTATGGGAATGGGGGTGCCTATCTTATGCATTCTCTTTGGCTTCTTTGTGGGCTGGTATATTATCAGATCTATGGCTGCTGTTGGAGAGCAAACCGTGGAAATCTTGAGAAAGCTCTTGCTCTATGCCATAGCTACTTCAGCTTACACCTTTGTTGTCATGGCGGCCATCTGGGGGCCGTGGGCTGTGATACTGTTTGATCCTAGCACTGACTACACAAACCTTGGAGTTCCTTTCATCCTTTATGATCCGAAAGCAAGCTTCATCGGCTGGTTGGTTTTGATGATTTTGATATCACCATTCCTACAGCTCTTAACGACTCTGTTTGGTTCACATTTGACATTGCTGAGGATGTTGCATAGAGATACTCAGACCCATAATGGGTAATATTGAAGTAAAGAGAAAGGGGGAGGTATATCTATGAAAAATAATTCCGAAAAGCTTGAAAAAGCCACTTTCGCTGGAGGTTGTTTTTGGTGTATGGTGCAGCCCTTTGAAAAGCTTCCCGGAGTAAAGAGTATAGTCTCCGGGTATACTGGTGGCAACAAGGAAAAGCCTACCTATGAAGAAGTATCTTCTGGTACAACTGGCCATGTTGAAGCGGTTCAAATTACCTTTAATCCTGGTGAAACGAGTTATTTGGAACTTCTAGATGTTTTTTGGAAGCAAATTGATCCTACTGACGAAGAAGGCTCTTTTGCTGATAGAGGTTCTCAGTACCGGTCAGCTATTTTCTATCATAACGAGAATCAAAAGCGGCTGGCGGAGGAATCCAGGAATGCCCTGGAGAAATCAGGACGGTATGACAAACGGATTGTTACTGAAATCAGGGAATATACCGGATTCTGGGAAGCAGAAGACTACCACCAGAATTACTACAAAAAACGACCTGTAAGATATAAGTTATATAGAGCCGGGTCTGGGCGTGACCAGTATCTCAAAAAAATGTGGGGGTAAGATATGAGTGCGAAATCCAGGTTTGAGAAACCATCGGATAAAGAATTGAGAAAAAAATTAAACCCACTTCAATATGACGTAACTCAAGAATGCGCAACTGAAAAACCCTTTGATAACGAGTATTGGGATAACAAAAGAGAAGGGATTTATGTTGACGTTGTCACTGGGGAGCCCCTTTTTAGCTCCCATGATAAATATGATTCTAAAACAGGCTGGCCGAGTTTTACAAAACCGATAAAACCGGATGCTGTGGTGGAAAAAGAAGATAAGAGCCTGTCTATTGAGAGAACAGAAGTACGAAGCAGAAGTGGTGACTCACATCTAGGGCACGTATTTGACGATGGCCCCCAGCCAACTGGTCTGCGGTATTGCATAAATTCTGCGGCCCTTAAGTTCATCCCAAAAGAAAGATTGGAAGAAGAAGGGTACGGAGAGTATAAAAAACTTTTCGAATAATCTGATCTTTATATAACAGCTCATTCTGGCAGGTACACCCTCACCTTACCCTCTCCCATAAGGAGAGGGATTATAGTTAAGTGAAAAGTTGTCTCTATTGTTTGACATTTGAAATCGATTCTAATTCGACTATCAAAAGCGAAGATATAGTCTCAATTGGAAATCCCAAGCAACCTGGTCTGTTCATACAGCAGGAAGGGAGATTATGTTTAACACAAAGAATATGTGAAGAGAACAGGAAGAATTTTTCCTTTGCTCAAGTGTTGGTGGGGAATTGAGCTATAAAATAATGCTGGTTAATAAGTAAAAACAAGGAAAGGAATAAACTATGAAAAGAGTTGTTCATTTTGAATTAGCTGCGGATAACCCGGACCGGGCGGTGAAATTTTATCAGGACGTATTTGGATGGAAAATAGAGAAATGGGAAGGTCCTGTAGATTATTGGTTAGTCACAACGGGGGAAGAAAACGAACCTGGAATAAATGGTGCCATAAAGCATAGAGCGGATCAGAAACAAATGACTGTAAATACAATTGAAGTTCCTTCGATTGATGAATTCTTAGAGAAGATAGCAAAAGCAGGAGGAAAAGTCATAATGCCTAAAACAGAAATTCCTGGTATAGGCTTTCATGCCTATTGCGAGGACACTGAAGGAAATATACTTGGAATCATTGAGAGTGAACCATCTACTTAAGGTAATAATGTTTTTGTAAACCGCGGGTCACCGAAAATGATAAGTAAACACTGTTAAAAATTTATATTTGAAGAACCGGCAAAAATGCCTGGGCCGTATTTGCGCTCGACACGTAGAGGATTCCAGACTTTGTTTGTCAAAACTAAGAATACAGTCCTTATTGCGGAGCTCCTGAAATCATTTTTGTTTTTGTAGGACTAGCAAAGAAAAATGGAGGTGTATCATGGACGTTAAAATCTGCTATTGCACAGAGTGAGACTATAAGCCCAAAGCTGCCAGTCTGGCAGATGAGTTGCGGCAGGCATTTGGTGTTGAGTCGGAACTGGTCCCTGGAAGCGGTGGCATCTTTGACGTTATCGTGGATAACAAGCTAGTATTTTCCAGGTTCGAAACGGGTAGATTCCCTAACTCAGGCGAGATAGTCCAAAAGCTTAAAAAGTAGGGGGGTAGAGTCAAGGCTTAACATTTGTGAGGAATAACAATCACTTGATAGCTTTTAATCTCAGCGCAGACCAGACTTCATCTACAGCAAACATTGCGACTGCCTTTAATCCTATTGATTCTGCGTATTTGCGAATAATGTCTCTGTTGATATCAGTCTTGATCTTC
>JABAOH010149965.1_pt1 | contig 17257 bp, 7 predicted proteins | sample 7062181 | NCBI WGS metagenome assembly JABAOH01 (sample SAMN14538630, study PRJNA623070) | marine sediment metagenome | biome: marine biome [ENVO:00000428]; feature: marine pelagic biome [ENVO:01000023]; material: deep marine sediment [ENVO:00002113]; isolation source: pool of 5 deep marine... | reverse complement strand
CCTACGGTCTCGGTGGCGCTATGTACATCGGCCAGTACACGGCCCCCGTCATCAGCGGCAACACCATCCGCAGCAACCAGGCCGGGGACACCAACAGCGGCAACCAGATCGGCGGCGGCGGCGGCTTGTCGATCTACAGCCTGTCCCCCATGCAGGTACCGCAGATCTCGCGCAACGTGATCCAGGACAACGCGTCCAGCGACTTCGGCGGTGGGATCGCTCTCGGACAGGCCTACGCCGACGTCGATGGCGTGTCGGTCTACTACCCCTCCGTCGCGACCATCGACAACAACCTGATCGAGTTGAACCGCAGCTTCACCGGCGGCGGGCTCCTCGGCGGGATCACGCTGGCCGTCATCACCAACAACACGATCGCCGACAACACCGCCGAGTTCGGCGGTGGCATCACCTCGGGGACGCTGCAGTACAACACCGACGTGATGACGTTGAACAACAACATCGTCGCGTTCAACACGTCGTTGCTCTACGGTGCAGGCGGACTCGGGACGTACTACTCGAACCCCTCTATGTTCCACAACAATTTCAACGCCAACCTGCCCAACAACATCGACGGCGCGATCGACGACGCGGACGTGATCGGCATCGACGGCAACATCTCGGTCGATCCGGAGTTCGTCAGTCGCGTGCCCGGCGCACGTGACCTGCACATCATGGGGACGAGCGGTGTCGTCGATGCGGGCGACAACGTACCGGCGATGGCCGCCTCGGCCGTCGACTTCGACGGCCTGCCGCGAGTCCTCGACGGCGACGCGGACGCCGTCGACCTCGTGGACATCGGGGCTTACGAGTACATCCTGGACACCGACGGGGACGGCCTCGCCGACTACGTCGACACGGACGACGACAACGACGGTGTTCTCGACGTATCGGACTGCGCGCCGACCTACCGCGGGGTCTCCTCGCTGCCGCTGCCGATCGGAACGACACTGAACGTCGACACCGGGGCCGGCGGGGCCGCGATCACGTGGCAGAAGAGTCTCAACGGGCCGCTGTCGAACGTCTACCGTGGAACGATCTCCGGTGCGCTGCCGTGGTCCTACACCGTCGAGTGCCTCGTCCGCGAGACGTTGTTCACGGAGACGTCGGACAACCAGACACCGCCCCTGGGGACGGCGTTCTACTACCTCGTCAGCGCGGTCAACGAGTGCGCCGAGAGCGAGCTCCATTTCGACAGCGTGCCGAGTCCGATCTTCGCTTCACCCTCGTGCGGACTGGGTCCCGATGCCGACGACGACGGCGACGGCGTACCGGACCGCCGGGACAACTGCCCGCTGCTGTCCAACCCGCTCCAGGAGGACACCGACGCCGACGGCATCGGCGACGCCTGTGACACCGACGACGACGACGACGGTCTCCCGGACGGGATGGACAACTGTCCGCTCGTGGCCAACGCCGGCCAGATCGATGGGGACGGCGATGGCCTCGGCGACGCCTGCGACAACTGCGTCAGCATCTCCAACCCCGGGCAGGAAAACACCGACGGGGACGGCGAGGGCGACGCCTGCGACACGGACGACGACAACGACGGCGTGGACGACGGCACGGACAACTGCCCGCTCGACGCCAACCCGATGCAGGAGGACGGCGATACCGACGGAGTCGGCGATGTGTGCGACAACTGCCCGGCGTTGTCGAACTCCATGCAGGAAGACGGTGATGTCGACTCCATCGGCGACGTCTGCGACCCCTGCCCGATCGATCCGCTCAACGACGCCGACGGCGACGGCCTGTGCGCGAACGACGACAACTGCCCGACCGTGTTCAACCTGCAGAACGACATCGACGACGACTCGGTCGGCAACGCCTGCGACAACTGTCCGAGCGACCCCAATCCGGATCAGCTCGACGCGGACGGCGACGGGATCGGCGACGTCTGCGACAGCTGTCCCGACGACGCGAATAACGACGGCGACGCGGACGGGCTGTGCGGCGACGTCGACAACTGCCCGACCGTGGCCAACGGCTCGCAGGCCGACGGCGACCTGGACCGGGTCGGCGACGCCTGCGACAACTGCCCCACCACGCCGAACCCGACGCAGGCCGACATCGACGGCGACGGGGTCGGCGACGCCTGTGACACCTGTGACGACATCGACGGTGACTCCGTGTGCGATGTGGACGACGTGTGCCCCACGGTCTCCGACCCGTTGCAGCAGGACAGCGATTCCGACGGAACCGGTGACGCCTGCGATCCCTGCACGGACAGCGACGGAGACCTGTTCGGCGACGGGTCGCTGCCGGCCAACACGTGTGGCGCGGACAACTGCCTGAACGACTACAACCCCGGACAGGTGGACAACGACCTCGACGGGGTGGGTGACGCCTGCGACACCTGCCCCAACGATCCGGACAACGACGTCGACGGCGACACGGTCTGCGGCGACGTCGACAACTGCCCGACCGTCGCCAACACCGCCCAGACCGACACCGACGGCGACGGGCTGGGGAACCTTTGCGACAACTGCGTGGACAACACCAACCCGACTCAGGTCGACGGCGACGGCGACGGCTTGGGCGATGCGTGCGACAGTTGCCCGATGGATCCGGCCAACGACGGCGACATGGACGGATTCTGCGCCGCTGCCGACAACTGCCCGACCGTGGCCAATGCCGGCCAGGAAGATGACGACGGCGACGGGCTGGGCAACGCCTGCGACAACTGCTCCGGCGTCGCCAACCTCGGCCAGGCCGATGCAGACGGCGACCTGATCGGCGATGTTTGCGACCCCTGTACCGACACCGACATGGACACGTTCGGCGATCCCGGGTTCGCCGCCAATGTCTGCGTGACGGATAATTGCCCCTCGATCTCGAACGCCGGTCAGGCCGATCTCGATTCGGACGGCATCGGGGACGCTTGCGATGCCTGCCCCGACGATGCCAGCAACGACATCGATCTGGACGGTGTTTGCGGCGACTCCGACAACTGCCCGTCGGATCCGAACCCGCTCCAGGAAGACCTCGATGCGGACATGATCGGCGACGCTTGCGACCCGGACATCGACGGCGACGGGCTGGACAACGGCATCGACAACTGTCCGAACGTCTCCAACACGACCCAGTCCGACGGTGACTTCGACCAGGTCGGCAACGACTGTGACAATTGCCCGTTGGCGTTCAACACGGGTCAGGGAGACATCGACGGGGACGGGCAGGGAGACGCCTGCGATCCGTGTCCGAACGACGCCGATGACGATCTCGACGGGGACACGTTCTGCGCGGATGTCGACAACTGCCCGTTGATCACGAACGAGGCCCAGGAAGATGCCGATATCGACGGTGTAGGCGATCCCTGCGATCTCTGCCCGACCGACCCCGACCTGGATGGCGACGACGTGTGCAATGACGACTTCGTCCTGGTCGAGCTGACCACACCGAGCGAGAACGTGCTGATCGAGTTCGGCGGCGCGACGGAAACCGTGCTGGTCGAGCAGGGCTCCGTGATCAAGTATCTCGCCAACAACGTGGATCCGGGACTCGGGATCACCTGGAAGGACGAGTTCTTCGACGACTCCACGTGGTCCTCGGGCACCTACGGTGTGGGCTACGAGATCGGTGCCGGCGGCGTGACCAACCTGGTCAACACGACGGTGCCGCAGGACACCTTCTCGGTCTACACGCGGGCAACGTTCTCGATCGCGGATGTAACGCAGGTGACCAATCTGTTCATCGGGGCCGACTACGACGACGGCTACATCGCCTGGATCAACGGGGTCGAAGTGTTCCGCTCGGCGGAAATGCCCGCGAGCGGGGATCCCCTCTGGAACACCGATTCCGGGCTCCACGAGTCGAGTAACGGAGCCTCCCCCGAGTACCGTCCGGTGACCGACATCTCGACCGCCGGCATCCCGGCGCTGCACAACGGCGTCAACGTGCTGGCCGTCGGCGTGTGGAACAGCGGAGCGCCGATCTCCAGCGACATGGTGCTGGTGCCCAAGCTGTCGATGAACCGCGTCAACCTGGCCAACATGAAGTACCTGGCGAACAACGCCGATCCCGGGCTGGGGATCGGCTGGACCGCTGCGGGCTTCGACGACTCGAGCTGGACCGACGGCACGTATGGTGTGGGGTACGAGCTCGCGACGGGCGCCCAGAATCTGATCCAGACCTCCGTTCCTTCCGACACACGCTCGATCTACACCCGTGCGACGTTCGATATCGCCAACGTGCTGACCGTACAGAACATGTTCATCGGTGCCGACTTCGACGACGGCTGGGCCGCGTGGATCAACGGTACGCTGGTCTACAAGTCGGGCCAAATGCCCGGCGGCGATCCCGCATGGGACACGTCTCCCCAGCCGCACGAATCGAGCAACGGGGCGTTGCCGAACTACAGCCCGGAGATCGACGTTTCCGCCAGCGGCATCCCCGCGCTGGTCAACGGGACCAACGTGCTCGCGGTCGGGGTCTGGGGCAACCAGCCGACCGTGCCGCCCTCGTCGGACCTGGTCCTGGTCCCCAAGCTGTCGATCAACCGCATGACGCCGCAGGAGGTCAAGTACCTGGCAAACAATTCCGATCCGGGTCTCGGCGAAACCTGGATCGACCCGTTGTTCGACGACAGCGCATGGGACACCGGCTTCTTCGGGCTGGGCTACGAGACCGGCAGCCTCGGCGCCCGCTTCCTGATCCAGACGACGGTTCCGACGGACACCTACTCGATCTACGCGCGCACGAAGTTCAACGTCCCCGATCTGGCCTCGATCAACCGGGTGTTCCTCGGCGCCGATTACGACGACGGCTACATCGCCTGGATCAACGGCCAGGAGGTGTATCGCTCGGGCGAAGTGCCCTTCGGACCGGCGATGTGGAACATGAGCGTCAACCTGCACGAGTCCAGCAACGGTCTCGTTCCGAACTACTCGCCCGTGCGGGACATCACGCCCAACGTCTCCGGGGTCCTGCTCCAGGGCGAGAACGACCTGGCCATCGGCGTGTGGAACAGTGGCGCGCCGTTCTCGACCGATCTGCTGATCGTGCCGCGCATTTCCGTCGACGGGAGCGCGGTCGACAACTGCCCCAACGCCTTCAACCCCGACCAGCTCGATTTCGACGGCGACGGCGCGGGGGACGCCTGTGACCCGGATGACGACAACGACCTGTTCGCCGACGTGATCGACAACTGCCCGTTCGTCCCGAACCCGGATCAGACCGACACGGATGGCGACGGGGTCGGCGATGCCTGCGACAACTGCCCGTTGCTGTCCAACCCGGATCAGACCGACACGGACGGCGACGGGATCGGCGACGCCTGCGACAGCTGCCCGCTCGATCCCGACAACGACGTCGACGCCGACGGCGTGTGCGGCGACGTCGACAACTGCGTCGACGTGACGAACGCCTCGCAGGTCAACTCCGATGGCGACGTCTTCGGGGACGCTTGCGACAACTGCCCCAACGTGGACAACCCCGCGCAGACCAACAGCGACGGGGATGCCTTCGGCGATCTCTGCGACAGCTGTCCGTTCGACGAATTCAACGACCAGGATGCGGACGGGCTCTGTGCGGACGTGGACAACTGCCCCAACGCGTTCAACCCGACACAAGACGACGACGACATGGACCTCGCCGGGAACGCCTGCGATTGCCTCCCGATGGACCCGCAGATCCAGTCCATCCCGGGGCCGATCCAGGGCTTCCAGCTCGACAAGCTGAGCACGGCCACGCGGCTGTTGTGGCTGACCGCGGGGCCGACCGAGATCTACGATATCGCCCGCGGAACGAGGGCCGGGCTGGTGGCCGACGGCGGCAGCGACGCCGCGGTCTGCATCCAGTCCAATCTCGCGGGGCTGCAGTTCGACGACATGGACCCCGACCCGCTCTCCGGTGAGGTCTTCTACTACATCATTCGCGGCCAGAACGTTTGCGGGGTGGGAACTTACGGCAGCTCGTCAAGCGGGATGGAACGGCTGCCGACCGTCCCCTGCCCGTAGAGAAAACCGGACGGGGCCGGGCATTGCCGGAATGAGCGCATCGTCGTATATAGAGCGAGATTCGGGGGGTACTGATTGCCCCGGCCGAAGGGTCGGGCCTGGCCGTCAAGGGGGCAGGATGGGACGGGTCTCCCCGAGCCGTTGGGCCGCTTTTCTTGTTGTGGCGTCGGTGATCCCGGTCACCGCGGCTCAGACGACCGTCTGGGTCGATGACGACTGTAGCGCTCCCGGAAGCGGAACCCAGCTCGATCCCTACTGCTCGATCCAGGACGGGATCTGCGCGATCGAGGGAACGGGCGGCGGGGATGTGATGGTCTCGCCGGGAACCTATTTCGAATCCCTGCGCATGTTCCCGGGGGTCAGCGTGATCTCCACCGACGGCCCCACGGTCACGACCATCGACGCGACCGGGCAGCCCTGCACGCGAATCGATTGCCTGCCCAGCACGGCCAACCTCACCTGTTCGGCGGTGGTTTATGGCAGCGGTGTCCAGCCGACGGACAGGCTGGAGGGGTTCCGCATCACCGGCGGCGTGGGCCTGTTTCGCGACTTCGGTACGCTGACGGCGGTGACCGGCGGCGGGATCTTCGTCTTCAACAGCTCGCCGACGATCACCAACAACGAGATCGTCGACAACACGCTGTTCTCGAACGGTTCGAAGAACTTCTGGGGCGCCGGGATCTATCTGCGCAGTCTCATGGGAACACCGTCGCAGCCCGTCGTCACCTACAACCTGATCCAGGGCAACATAGCCGACCCGCCGAAGGGGACCCCGGGCAAAGTCTCGCAGGCTTTCGGTGGCGGGCTGTACGTCGGAGCGGATACCGCGCCCACGATCACCAACAACACGATCCGCAGCAATCGTGCCGGAAACAGCCTCACGGCCGATCAGGATTCCGCGGGCGGCGGCATCGCGGTTTACGCGATCGAGGTTTCGCCGACCCCGATGATCTCGCACAACCTGATCCAGGACAACGCCGCCGCCGACCTGGGCGGTGGCGTCATGTTCGGCCAGTCCTATTACCTCAGTTACTACTACCAGTCCGTGGGCACGCTCGACAGCAACCTGGTCGAGCTCAATCGCGCTTTTGCGGGCGGGGGCATCCTCACGGCCATCACCGAGGCCGTGATCACCAACAACACGATCAGCGACAATACGGCGCTGAGTCCCGATCCCCTCGTGCAGGCGTCGCTCGCCAACAACATCGTCTCGTTCAACTACGCGCTGCTCTACGGCGGCGGCGGCCTGGGGACGTCCTACTCCACACCGGCGGTGAGCCACAACGATTTTCACGGCAACCAGCCCAACGAGGTGGACGGCGGCCATTCGGATGCCGATTACATCGGAGTCGACGGGAACGTGTCGATCGATCCGCAGTACGTCAGCCGGGTTCCCGGCGCGCGGGACCTCCAGCTGACGCCGTCGAGTCCCGTGATCGACATCGGGGACAACGCCGCGACCGTGTCCGCCGTCGATCTCGTGAACGCCCCACGCGTGACCGACGGAGACGCGGATGAAACGGCGATCGTCGATCTCGGTGCATACGAGTTCGAGCGTGACGGCGACGGCGACGGGATGCCCGACTGGGAGGACCTCGACGACGACGACGACGGCGTCCTCGACGACGGCGACACGAGCGGCTCGACGACGGACAACCGCTGCACGACGGGAGTCCAGGCGAACTGCGACGACAACTGCCCCTTCGTGGCCAATTTCGATCAGACGGATTTCGACCAGGACGGCCTCGGCGATGCGTGCGATCCCGATGACGACAACGACTCCGTCGAGGACGGCGCCGACTGTTTGCCTTTTGTCAGGGGCGTCTCCCAGAGCGCCGGTCCGGTTGGGGCCTCGATCCGGATGTCCCAGCCGGGAGGACCCTCCACGACATCGCTCTTCTGGAGCCGCGGGCGAGAGGGACACGTCAGCAACGTTTACCGCGGTACGATCGGCGGACCCTGGGTTTACGATCACACCTGCTTCGCCTTCGAGCTTCCCGGGACCTCGGTCGACGATGCGGAGGTTCCCGCCGCCGGCGGCGGCTTCTACTACCTGATCTCCGCCGAGAACAGCTGCGGTGAGAGTGACCTCGGCACGGATTGGCTCGGCGCGGACCGGCCTGCCGGTATCGCCTGCGGCTCGGCCGGTGCAGACACCGACACCGACGGGGTCGTCGACCTCGCCGACAACTGCCCGGAGACCGCCAACGCGTCCCAGGACGACAGTGACGCGGACTTCGCCGGCGACGCCTGCGACAACTGTGCGGGGTTGATCAACTACGATCAGGCGCAGAACGACACCGACGCTCTCGGCGACGCCTGCGACAACTGCCCCGAGACCGACAACCCGATGCAGACCGACACCGACATGGACGGGATCGGCGACGCTTGCGACGACTGCCCGGACATCGACGGCGACGGAGATTGCGACTCGTTCGACAACTGCGTCAACGACGCCAACCCGATGCAGGAAGACCTCGACGGGGACGGCGTGGGCGACGCCTGTGATCCTTGCACCGACACCGACGGAGACGGATTCGGGAACCCGGGCTTCCTCGCCGCCACCTGCCCCGACGACAATTGCCCGCTCGATGCCAACCCGATGCAGGAAGACCTCGACGCGGACGGCGCCGGGGATGCCTGCGACGTCTGCCCCGACGACGCGCTGGACGACGCCGACGGCGACGGTTTCTGCGCCGACGCGGACAACTGCCCCACGATCTTCAACAACCCGCAGGTGGACGGCGACAACGATCTGGTGGGCGACGCGTGCGACAACTGCATCCTGGTCCAGAACCCGATGCAACTGGACGACGACGGCGACGGAGCGGGGAATCTCTGCGATCCTTGCCCCGACGACGCGCTGGACGACGCCGACGGGGACGGTTTCTGCGCCGACGTGGACAACTGCCCGGCGATCTTCAACGATCCTCAAACCGACAGCGACAATGACGGTGTAGGCGACGCCTGCGACAACTGCGATCTGATACCCAACTCCGGCCAGGAGGACTTCGACGGCGACGGTGAGGGGGACTTGTGTGACCTGTGCACCGACATTGACATGGACGGTGCCGGGAATCCCGGCTTCCCGCTCAACACGTGCCCGCTGGACAACTGCCCGGTCGATCCGAATCCCCTGCAGACCGACACGGACCTGGACTCGGTGGGCGACGCCTGCGACCCCTGCCCGATGTCCTCACCGGACGACGCGGATCTGGACCTGGTCTGCGACGATGTCGACAACTGCCTCGGGCTTTCCAACTTCAGCCAGGCGGACAACGACATGGACGGGATGGGCGACGCCTGCGACCCCGACGACGACAACGACGCGTTCCCGGACGGGTCGGACAACTGTCCGCTGGTTTTCAACAACCCGCAGACCGACACCGACGCGGACACGATCGGCGACGCCTGCGACAACTGCCCGGCTTTCTTCAACACGGACCAGACCGACAGCGACCTGGATGGCGCCGGGGACCCCTGCGATGTCTGCCCGGTCGACGGCCAGGACGATGCCGACGGAGACGGATTCTGCGCCGACGCCGACAACTGCCCGATGCTGTCCAACGCCGACCAGTTGGACAACGACAACGACGGGCTCGGCAACCCTTGCGATCCCTGCCCCAACGATCCCGACATCGACCTCGACGGCATCTGTGACGACGAACGCGTGCTGCTGGCGGGGTCGGTGATCAACGAGACCGTCCTCGTCGAGTTCGGTGCGAAACAGGACAACGGTTGGATCGAGCGGGGGTCGTCGATGACCTACCTGGCCAACACCGCCGACCCCGGCCTGGGAATCACCTGGGTCGATCCGGCGTTCGACGACTCGGCGTGGCTCGGAGGTGTCTACGGGATCGGCTACGAGGCCGTCACGGGCGCCGAGAATCTGATCGACACCGTGGTGGCGGATTTCACCGCCTCGATCTACACACGCTCGAAGTTCGTCATCAACGACGTGAGCTCGATCACCGATGTCTGGCTCGGCGCGGACTACGACGACGGGATCGTGGCCTGGATCAACGGCGTCGAGGTCTTCCGCTCGCGGGAGATGCCCGCGACGGGCGATCCCGCCTGGAACACCGACGCCTCGGTCCGCGAATCGAGTAACGGGCCCGGTCCCAACTACGAACCGCAACGGGATATCACCGCCGCCGCGCTTCCCTGGTTGATCAACGGCGAGAACGTCCTGGCCATCGCGGTCTACAACACCCAGCCGATGTCGGGCATGTCGTCGGATCTCGTGCTGGTGCCGCGGCTGTCTTACAACCGGACGCCGGCGATCAAGTACCTGGCCAACACATCCGATCCGCTACTGGGCATCGGCTGGACCGCGGAGACGTTCGACGACAGCGGTTGGAGCGACGGGTTCTACGGGGTCGGCTACGAGACCGCCGCGACGTTCCTGGCGACCGATCTGATCCAGACCGACGTGGGTAGCGGCGTGTCGTCGGTCTATACGCGTGCGGAGTTCACCATCGCGAACCCCGCGACCGTGAACGATGTCTTCCTCGGCGCCGACTACGATGACGGATACGTCGCCTGGATCAACGGCGTCGAGGTCTACCGCTCGCCCGAGATGCCTTCAAGCGGCGACCCCGCTTGGAACACCGGCCCGTCGCCGCAACACGAATCGAGCAACGCGCGGCACCCCCGGTACGAGCCGCTCAACGACATCTCCGGGGCGGCGCTCGGTGCGCTCAAGGCCGGGACCAACGTGCTCGCCATCGGTGTGTGGAACACCAGTGCCGGCTCGAGCGACCTGGTTCTCGTCCCGAGGCTGTCGATCAACCGCAATGCTCCGGCGACGATGCGCTACATCGCCAACGCCTCCGATCCGGGCGTCGGTTTGGCGTGGACGGCGACCGGCTACAACGATGGGTCCTGGAGCGAGGGGAACTACGGTGTGGGCTACGAGACGACCTCCGGCGGCGCGCGCGATCTGATCAACACGAGCGTCCCCGCGGGTACGGTGTCGGTCTACACCCGCGCCACGATCGACGTCCCGGACGCCGGGGCGGTGACCCGCCTGCTGCTCGGTGCGGACTACGACGATGCTTACGTCGCATGGCTCAACGGCGTCGAGATTTACCGTTCGCCGGAGATGCCCGGCGGCGACCCGCTTTGGAACACCGCGGTGAACCTGCACGAATCGAGCAACGCCAGCGCGCCCAATTACGAGCCGATGATCGATGTCACGACCCAGGGACTCGCTGTCCTGGTGACCGGGCCGAACGTGCTCGCCGTCGGCGTGTGGAACAGCGACGGCGCCAACTCCGACGACCTGGTCCTCGTGCCCAGGCTGGCGACCAACGGCGCCACGGTCGACAACTGTCCGACGATTGCCAACGTCGACCAGACCGACACCGACGGCGACGGTCAGGGGGACGCCTGCGACGCCGACGACGACAACGACGGCGTGTTCGACCTCGTCGACAATTGCATCTTCACGCCCAACAGCGGCCAGCTCGACCTCGACGGGGACCTGCTCGGCGACGCCTGCGACAACTGTCCGGCGATCGTCAACCCGGCCCAGCTCGACGGTGAGACGGCCGAGGGACCCGACTTGATGTGCGGCACCGGCGATGACAACGCGGCGCTGTTCGGCACGGATGGCATGTGTGGAACGAGCGACGATCTGGCGGGCGACGGTGTGGGGGACGCCTGCGACAACTGCGCCGACTTGCCGAACCCGCTGCAGGAGGATTTCGAGGGCGACGGCCTCGGCGACCCGTGCGACCCCGATGACGACAACGACGGCGCCGACGACGGGATCGACAACTGTCCGTCGATCGCCAACCCGATGCAGACCGACAACGACAGCGACACGTTCGGAGCGGCGTGCGAGTGCGATGACTCCGACGCCACGGTCTGGTCGCGGCCCGGTCAGCAGGACCTGACGGCCGCGCGGACGGGGCAGCAGGTCGACTTCAGCTGGCCCGCCGTCGATCCAGGTGGCACCCAGCCGGTCGTCTACGACTTCCTGCTGAGCTCGAACGCGAGCGATTTCTCCGCGGCGACCTGCCTCGAGACGGACGAGTCGAACCTGGCGGCGAGCGACGCGACGGCCGTGGCTCCGGGGCAGATCCTGTTCTACCTGGGTCGGGGCGAGAACTCCTGCGGCGGCTCGCTGGGCACGGGCGGCGGGATGGAGCGCGGCGGGGCCCCGTGCCCCTGAATCGGTCCCGGGATCGGACGCTTTTTCGACCGGGAGTCAGGCGAATGCACAACGAAAGCTCGGCCCCGCAGCGGTTGTCTCACCGCACCGTTTCTTCTATAGTTTGGCACCTCGACGATCGGGTCGGTACGCTTCTACAACTCGCGACCCGGCAACGGGTCTGACGGAGATGGGTGCGATGAAGCCACGTGCTGGAAAAGGACTGTTGTTGTTGTTGGCGGCCACCCTGGTGGTGGTTTCCACCGGTTGCCCGAACAGCACCGTGATTACGGCCGGGAACGGGACCGTAAGGATGTCGGTGATCACGCCCAATCCTACACGGTTCACCTTTGGCAGCTTCGACATCGATCGCATCCTGATCCGGCCCGTGGATGCCGGCGCGAGTCAAGCGATCGGCGCACAATTCACAGGTAAAGAGTTGAGTCTGCTGCGGACGTTTTTGTTCGTCAACGTGTCCGAGCCGATGGTCGACCCGTCGTTCCTCAGGCCGGTACCCTTGTCCGAGGGTGATTACGAGATCATTGAAATCCGGTATTCCGACATGCAATTCGGCGACCCGACGAATCCGTGGGTTCCGCCGGACCCGACGACCTGCGAAGGAGCCCAACGATTCTATTTCCCGCCCGGCGAGATCACGGTCGACAGCTTCGCGGTCCCGCAGATCTTCACGGTTTCCAACGCCCAAGAGACGTCGCTTACCCTTACGTTCGACATCGAGAAGATGATCACGGCCCTGAACAACTCGTACGACTGCGTCATGGTCGGCGGCACTTACCAGCAGCAGAACCCGTCGACGTGGGACGAATCCCAGTTCATTGCGCAAACGCTGGACTACCTGACGATCAACTGATCGAGATGCCGTCGAACTCCTCGGTCTGTCAGAGGCTGTTCCTGGTTGTCGCCCTGGGTGCGGTGTGCGTCGGTTGCACGATCGACGATCCGCAGGTCAGTCAGGTCGGATCGGTCAGTCTGCTCACGGTGGATCCGGCGATCGTGGCTCAGTCCGTGGTGCTGACGCCGGGTGGAGTCTCGTCGGGAAACCGGGTGCAGACGATGCTCTGGACGGTGACCCAGGCCATGTTGACCATCGATGGCGATCCGCGTTCTCCTCACGATCTGCTGTTCCCGGAGGCCGGTCTCGCCGAATGCCAGGGCATCGACACGGCGAACCGGATCACGACCCATTTCGGCACCTGCGTCGAGAATCTCGTGCTGGAGGCGGTCGCCCCGGGCAGCGTGGTTCAGGCGACGCTGGTGCTGGATTTCAAGGTCCGGGTCAAACGGGTCCGCCCGGTCGTATTCCCCTACATCGGGGATGACGACGGGGACGGGGTCCTCAACGGCAACGACAACTGCATCCTCGTGCCCAACGGGGACTGCGGCATCGACCCCCTGAACTGCGACGCGGACGGCGACGGCACGACGACACCGGAGGAATTGTCGACGGGCAACCAGCGAGACTCCGGTGGTTTCGGGATCGGAAATGCCTGCCGCGTGGTGAACTTTTTCACGGGAGTCGAAGTGGACAGCGATGGGGACGGCGTCCCCGACGTCGACGACAATTGTGTCCACCGGCCCAACCCGGATCAGGCCAACCCCCCCACGCCGGGTGAGTTCTCGATGGTCGAGTCGCGGATCTCCGATACGATCGGCCTGGCCTGCGAGAGCGACGAACAAGTCTACGAGGTGGAGCTGACGGACGTCACGATCCCGTTCGACTTCGACCTGCCCACCGCTCAGGGCTTCGTCCTGGTCGATTTCAACAACGAACAGGTCTTGACGAACTGCGACTGGGACATGGGCACTTGCACGTTCGACGAAACGGCGGTCCAGGCGTGTATCCGGACCTCCGTCTTCGACGCGGTCGTGGGCTGCGTGTAGGCCCGGTCGCGGGCCGTCAGCTGCGCGTGCGTCGCCGCTTGCCTTTGCTCGCGCGCTGCTCGAAGACGGCATCGATGCACGACGAGAGCGTTTCGGGGTCGATCGGCTTCGCGAAGCACTTCAACGCGCCGCACTCGAGGATGCGGGCTTCAATCTCGGGCGAGTAGAATCCGGTGATCGCGATAACGGTCGTGCTCGCCGACTCCGGGGCGGCTTTGATCGTGCGGCAGATCTGGAACCCGTCGAGCCCCGGCATCCGGAGGTCGAGCAACACGACATCGGGCTTGAAGGTGGCAACCAGCCGACCCGCCTCGAAGCCGTCGGACGCGCCCAGCACCTCGTAAGACGGTGTGCGGGACTGCAGGTGCTCCGAGAGCAGTTCCCGGATCGTCTCCTCGTCGTCCACCACGAGCACGCGCGGCTTCCCGGACCCGTCTTGCAGGTCGGTCGGGAGCGGGATCCCGTTGTCCTTCATGAAGCGGATCAGGTCCTCGCGGCGGATGCGCCGGTGCCCGCCCGGGGTGCGGAACGCCGGCAGCCGCCCCGCGTTGACCCAGTTGATGATCGACAGCGGGGAAACGTGACAGAGCTTCGCCGTTTCGAACGTCGTGAAAACTGCCTTGCTCATAGAGTCGCCTTGAACTATTTAATGTATTAAAACTTGCTTTGAATAATATCAGATGAAGCGGCCCGGAAGTCAAGGCGGAATTGCCCGTCAACCGTTGAACCGGTACCCCACCCGGTGGACGGTCACGATGTAGGACGGGTCCTGCGGCGTGTCCTCGATCTTCTTGCGCAGCTTGGCGATGTGCATGTCGACGGTGCGCGTGAACGGGACGTTGTCGTAGTCCCACACCGCGTCGAGCAATCGCTCGCGGGCCAGGACCTCTCCGCGGTGGTCGATCATGAAGCGAAGCAACTTGAACTCGCGTGGGGACAACGACAGGTGCTTGCCCTGCTTGAACGCCTGGGTGCGGCGAAAGTCGATCCTGATGTCGCCGAATTCGTAGGTTTCTGCGCTTTCGGAACGTTCTTGGACGCGCCGCAGGACCGCCTCCACACGGGCCATCAGCTCGAGAAAGCTGAACGGCTTGGTGACGTAGTCGTCGGCGCCGATCTTGAGGCCGGCGACCTTGTCGGCCTCCTGTCCCCTCGCGGTCAACATGATGATCGGGACATGGTTGTTGTTCTGCCGGATGCGTTTGCAGACGTCAATGCCACTCAGTTTGGGCAACATCACGTCCAACACGATGACGTCGGGGTTGCCCTCGTTGGCCAGTCTCAGTCCTTTGGACCCGTCGGGCGCGACGTCGACCTCGTAACCCTCGTAGGAGAAGCCGTCCTGGAGTGCGACGGCCATCGCGGAGTCGTCCTCGATGATCAGGACACGTGGCATCAGGTCTCACCGAGGCGCGTCGCGCCGTCCAGATCGACCGCCGGTTGCTCACGTCCCGGGGTCTCGAGTGGGAGTCGGATCGAAAACGTGCTCCCGCGGCCGGGCTCGCTGTCCACCACGATCTCACCGCCGTGGGCCTGCACGATGTGCTCGACGATCGAGAGACCGAGGCCGCTCCCCTTCACGTCGTGGACGAGCCCCGTGCCGACGCGGTGGAAGCGCTCGAAGATCTTCTGCTGCTCCGAGCGCGAGATGCCGATGCCCTGGTCGCTCACCGAGAGATCGAGCCGGTCCCCGCGGCGGCGCAGGAAGACGACGATCTCCGTGGAGTCTCCCGAGTACTTGACGGCGTTGTCCACCAGGTTGGCCAGCGCCTGACGGATCGCCTCCGAGTCGATCACGACCTCCGGGATTCGGGCGGGCGGCGGCTCGTAGCGTAAACGCACGCCGCGGTGCTTCAGGCTGACCGCCCAGGTCTGGACCGACTCGCGAACCACTTCGTCCAGATCGGTGGGCTCCAGCTCGTAGGTCTTCGCGCCGGACTCGATCTTCGAGAAGTCGAGGATGTTGTTGATCAGCTGGGTCAGGCGGCGGCTCTCGGTCTCGATGTACTCGCCGTAGCGCCGGCTTCGCTCGACGTCCTGGACACGGCCCAGACGGAGGAACTCGCCGAACATGCGGATCGATGCGAGCGGGGTGCGCAGCTCGTGAGAGACGTTGGACACGAACTCCGACTTCATCCTGGACAGCCGGACCTCGCGTGACGCCGTCCGAAGCATGAAGACGATGCCACCCAGCACGACGATGGCCAGGGCGACGGTGAGGCTCAGGTTCAGCAGGAAGTTGGTCCGCGCCCACTGCTCCGTCGTCGTGCCGCGACTACCGAGTCCCAGCGTCCAGTCGGAGAACACGAAGGTCAGCCCGTCGACGACCTCCTCCTCGTGTTCGAACACATGGCTCGGACCGATCACCGCCTGACCCTCGCGATCGCGAGCCGTGATCAGCAAGTTGCGGCGTGTCCGCTCGTCGAAGAACTTGGGAAGCGATTTCTCGATCATTCGGGGCAGCAGATCGTCCTTGAAGTAGTCGGTGTCGAGGACCAGCCCGGCGACGCCGAGGACGCGACAGGCGTCGTCGGACACGGGGCTGAGGATGATCCGGTTCGAGGGGTCCTTCTCGTCGACGGTCATGTTGTGCGACGTGAGCAGGACCCCCTTGTTGGCCAGGATCTCCCACGGGGAGAGCGCGATGTCGATCGCCGCGAACAGCGTCTCGTGGTCGCTCTCCTCGACCCAGTCCTGGGTCGCCGGATCGAACACGAGCAGGCCGTCCCAGGGGCCGTCCGCCGCGTCGAACCGCGCGACGAAAATCCCCCGGACTCCTTCGACGGTCTTCTTTCTCAAGTGGGCCGCCATCTTGCTCTCGGAGCGGCCGAAGAGCTCGTCCGGGACGTTGAGCGTCCGCTCGGCCTGAGCGCGGTAGAAGAACTCGACCTCGCTGGATACGGCCTCGATGTAGTTCGACAGCCAGGCCTTCTCGGCAATGGCCGAGGTTCGCTCGAGTCTGGAGAGCCATTTGAGTTGCAGTCCCAGTAACAGCGCGAGGGGGATCGCGACGGCTCCGAGACCTAGCCAGAGTCGATGGTGCTTTAAGAATTGTCGTATTTGGTCAACCATGAAGCTTCCCCGACCGATTCATCATACGGCAGGCCCTGGCGAGGGGTGTCCGTTGGATCCCCTCTTTACTCTTTTTTACGGGTTGAAATCTTCGTGGTTTAGTAATATCCTTTTATCCGGATTTACGGATTGATGTGATCATGGAAAAACCGACCATCCTGGAGCACATGAC
>JABAOH010023295.1_pt1 | contig 17262 bp, 13 predicted proteins | sample 7062181 | NCBI WGS metagenome assembly JABAOH01 (sample SAMN14538630, study PRJNA623070) | marine sediment metagenome | biome: marine biome [ENVO:00000428]; feature: marine pelagic biome [ENVO:01000023]; material: deep marine sediment [ENVO:00002113]; isolation source: pool of 5 deep marine... | reverse complement strand
ATGTAGTCTTTGCAGATGAGGAGCTGATTGTCCGCAGCTCGGGCGAGCTTATTGATGGCCTTGATGTCCGTCGCGCCAAGGTCATCGCCGATGAGCGTGGACGACTCGGCGAGATAATGAGGGCCGACGATCCCTGGTTTAAGAAGTTCGGACAAGTCTACTTTACTACCACATACCCGGGCGTTGTCAAAGCCTGGCATTATCATAAAAAACAAACAGATCATTTTTACGTTATCAAGGGAATGCTCAAAGTAGCATTGTATGACGAGCGAAAGGATTCACCTACTTACGGCACAGTGAATGAGCTTTACCTCGGCGAATACTGCCCCGGCTTGGTTAAAATACCACCGGGCGTACACCACGGCTGGTTGTGTATCGGCCAGGTCGAAGCCTATATAGTAAACGTCGTCTCAGAAGTGTACAACTATGCCGAGCCCGATGAGTTCCGCATCCATCCGCACGACAATCATATCCCGTATGACTGGACTCGCCAAGATGGTTGAAGACACTGTTGCAATTCTTGGCGGCAAGGGAATGCTGGGTACAGACCTCGCCGGCATCTGCGAGCAGCACCGGTTTAATATTAAGCTATTTGATTTGCCGGAATTTGACATAACCAACTTACAGCAGCTAAAAGAAGCTCTTAATTATGCAAAGACAATTGTCAACTGCGCAGCTTATACCGACGTTGATGGCGCCGAGGGCGAGGCTGAGCTGGCACATCAGGTAAACGCCGCAGCGGTAGGGCGGCTGGGTGAGCTCGTAAAAGAAAATAATGCCTGGTTACTTCACATCAGTACAGATTTTGTTTTCGACGGGACTCTGGACAGACCCTACATCGAGACCGACAATCCTAATCCTATCAATGAATATGGTAAAACCAAATTAGCAGGCGAGCGGCTCTTAAGCCAAAGCGGCTGCCGCCATTGTATATTGCGTGTCGAATGGACCTACGGCTCTGCTGGCAACAATTTTGTAACCAAGCTAATCCAGCGTGCAAAGGTTGACAAAACATTGAGGGTGGTTGACGACCAGATAGGCTCACCAACAGCGACAACCGAAGTTGCCACAGTAATCTGCAAACTGTTGCGAGACAAGCCCCAGGGCATATTTCATTTTGCGAGTGCCGGCTACGTCAGCCGGTATGAGATGGCAAAGTTTATATTTGACAAGCTCTCAATGGATGTTAACCTTTTACCCTGCACAACCGCCGATTTCGCAAGTGCTGCTGCAAGGCCTCTGAACAGCCGTTTTGATTGCAGCAAAATTAAGGCTTTGCTTGATGAGCCGATCGAGCCCTGGCAGGTCCCGTTAGAACGTTTTTTGGAGCGGATATGAGAAGGATTCTCGTTACAGGTGGTGCAGGATTTATTGGAAGCAATTTTGTGCGAATGGTGCTTTCAGAGCACCCTGATTGTTTTATCGTTAATGTCGATAAGCTGACCTATGCCGGCAATCTTGAAAACCTCGCCGGTTTCTTAGATCACCCTAACCACAAATTTATCAAAGGTGATATTTGCGATGGCGCATCTGTAGAAAAAATCATCGACGAGCATCAGGTGGATACGATTATCAATTTCGCTGCTGAAAGCCATGTGGACCGTTCAATCACCGAGCCAAAGGTTTTTATAGAGACCAATGTTACCGGCACATTAGTCTTGCTCGAAGCCGCCCGCGATAAGAAGTTAGAGCGGTTCATTCAAATTTCGACAGATGAAGTGTACGGTCAGCTTGGCCCGGAGGGAAAATTCACCGAACAAACACCGCTTAGTCCGAATTCACCGTATTCAGCCAGCAAAGCCGCGGCAGACCATCTTGTGAAAGCTTTCGGCCATACCTGGGGCGTAAAATACAACATCACCAGATGTTCAAACAACTACGGCCCGTACCAGTTCCCGGAAAAACTAATCCCGCTGATGATTAACAATGCTCTCAATGACAAAGAATTACCGGTCTATGGTGATGGCTTATACGTGCGGGATTGGCTGTATGTGTACGATCATTGCACAGCTATATGGCAGGTTTTGCAAAAAGCGCCCCCCGGCGAGATTTATAACATTGGCGGCTGTAATGAAAAGACAAATCTCGAAGTCATTGATGTGATACTTAGCCGTTTGGACAAGCCAAAATCACTGATTAAGCATGTCGCCGATAGGCCGGGGCATGACAGGCGATACGCCATCGACGCAAACAAGATAATTAACGGGTTTAATTGGCGGCCATCGGTAAGCTTTGTCGAAGGCATTAATAAGACTATAGACTGGTACTTTCAGAACGAAGCTTGGCTGCGTAACGTTGTTTCCGGCGACTACCAGAAGTACTATGAATCGATGTACGGAAACCGCTAAGTAAGAGAAAAAACTCAACGACCTAAAATAGTTACCCCCAGTTGGTTGGCAAGTTTTATTGTCTCTGGTTTGTCGATAATTATTGTCTTGGCTGCTTCCAAAACCAGACATTTGCCCCCGTTTTTAGCTAAGCTTCTGATAGTATCAGGTCCCACACACGGCACATCAAATCGCATATCCTGGTCCGGTTTGGAAGTCTTTATTAGCGTCCAGCCCCCCGATTTACAGAGCCTGCCGGCCCGCTCGATCATCTCCGCCGTACCTTCGATTGCCTCAACGGCGAGAACTTCTTTTTCCTTCACTGCAATCGCCTGGCCTATATCCAGCTCACCGAGCTTTTTAACTATTTCCCAGCCGAATTCAATATCACCTTCGACTGACGGACGCAGTAGCGTTGCCGTCATCACACCGGTCGTTGCAAGATGCTCTTTGCAATACATCGTTGAATTCTCCAGTACTATCCCGCCGCTCGCCAGCTCATCGGCCAGCGCGCATAAAATCGAATCCGTTAGTTTGTTTTTGCCGCGAAGCCGCCAGTAGTATACCCTAAATCCCCGCCAGTCGGGCAGATAGCGCAGTATTCGCCAGGGCGTAAAAAGTCTTCTCTTGGCAATTTGCCCAACCATAATTGTGCTGGTTACCCTGTGCTTTCTTAGCTTTCGTATCCAGCCCCCCGGCCGCGCAACTGCAACTCTGTAAAACACGTCAACTTCGTCGGCCAGGCTCTGCTCAGCCGTTTCCCCGAAGCTGACACAAATTACTCTTAATCCCGCCTGTCTGGCGCCGGCGGCTACAAGAAAGGGCAGTCTGCCCTCTCCAGCAATTAAGCCCAGCACATTTGAACTATTCATAATAGAATATTGCGTATCTTGTAGTTCGTGGTTTGTATCTCGAATTACAATTCACGACGCACGAGTCACCCTATTGTTCAGCCGGCTTTTCAGGGCTGCCATTTCGCGACTTTGGGGTCCCTTCAGAATCGGGTTCGACGGTTGAGGCAATTCGTTCTGTTCGACTCTGAAGGTCCCGAATACTTTGCCGAATTTCAGGCAGGTATTGTATCATACCATATGCTCGCTTACCTTGCTTTGCTTCGATGGCAGGCGCACCCAGCACCACTTTACCGTCCGGAATGTTGTTAATAACACCAGCCTGGGCTCCAATTGTAACGTTGTTTCCGATATTGAGGTGACCCACAATACCCGCCTGTCCACCGATTATGCAATGATGCCCGAGCGTAGTTGAGCCGGCAATGCCCACCTGAGCCACAAGCAGACAATGTGGACCGATTTTTGTGCCGTGACCTATCGTAACCAGGTCACCTAACTTGCTGCCTTGACTTATGACAGTATCGCCGAGTGTGCCTCGTTCGATTCCGCAGCAAGCACCGATTTCAACATCATCTTCTATAACCACAATACCGGTCTGTGGTATTTTGTGATGTATGCCTTTATGGGTGGCATAGCCGAAGCCGTCTTCACCGATCGTCGAATTCGCATTTATAATTACACGATTGCCTATTCTGCACCCATCGTAAATAGTAACGTTGGGATATATTATACTGTCATTGCCAATTTGCACACCCTGGCCAATATACACACTGGGATAAATTATGCAGCCATCCCCAATCTTTGCCTCGTTGGCTACTATCGCAAAATCATAAATATGGCAGTCTGCGCCGATTTTCGCACTGTCGGAAATTGAAGCCCGCGGGCTGATGCCCACCTTTTTATGTTTGCGGTGCCCGTGCAGCAGCACCATTACCTGCATAAAGGCATAGTAAGGGTCCTCAGCTATCAAAAGAGGAACCGAGGCGGTCGGTGTTTCTTTACCTACGATTACCGCACTTGCCTTGGTCGTCCGTAGCTGCTTCTCGTATTTGCGGTTGGTCAAAAAGCTAATATCGCCTTCGCCAGCCCGTCCAAGCGTCGAGGCAGACCTAATTATCACATCGGCGTCGCCGCAGATGCGCCCTCCTACATATTCGGCTAATTCGCCCAAAGTTCTTTCCTGCATGTAAATACCTTTAAGAGAAATCTTTCACATTTGATACGGTCCATTACCGCCAATTATCGAGTAGTACCCAAGCTAAATTATTATAGCGAACCAGGCCAATGTAGTCAACTGCTCGGTCCTCGCGAAGCAAAACGGCCTTCTTTGCTATTATCGCAAGAACTCCAAACCCCGTGAGATTACCACAACTCAAAACCCACTGCGAACATTACGCCGTTAAAACCTCCAGGAGCTTCTGCTGTAACTTTGTCGAGCTCTTTTTGGCGAAAGCTCTGCTACTATCCACAAATACCGTTACACTCGGCCCGATGGGTTTATAAACGGCCGGATTAGTCGGCCCGAATACAGCTAATGTCCTAATTCCCAGGCCTGCTGCCAAATGCGTAATCCCACTGTCGTTGCCGACGAACCCATCAGCACAACTCAGGAGCCTCAATACCTGTATCAAAGACAAATCCTTCAGACATTTTGCAACGCTGTTTATCTTCTTAATCATTACATCGCTGAATCTGTCTAATTCAGCAGGCCCCAACAAAAATATTACTTCAAAATCTTTTGAACCAAGCTCTTTTGCTACAGCCAAAAAATTGTCCAGGTGCCAGCATTTGTCCGGTCCGCCGCTGCCCGGCTGAATGACCACCGTCTTTTCACGAGCATCAAGGCCTCTTTCTCTCAGCAATTCTCTGCCTCTGTTTATGTCCGCTTCGGCTGTTTTTATCAGACAATCGTCGGGCCGAACTTGCCAACCTTGCAAAGACAAACCGCTTTGGTCCATAAATTGCCGGATGTAAAAGTCGGTTAAATGTTCAGAGAAGTCTTTAGGTGGCTTCATAGATAGCGTTATGACTTCTGCGCTATGGCTACAATTGGCGGTGAAAATCAGGTTTTGTTCAAAGTCGCTGTCCGGCTCACCCAAAAAAGTCGCAATCCAGGCATACTCAGCAAAAGCGCTTATCAAAGGGTCTCCGTCCTTAAGGTCAAATGCCTTTGTTTCAGCAAACAATTGATGCAGATTTATTGAATCTATAGAACGAATGCCATCGACACAGGTTCTGCCCGGCAAAATGCCGATGTATTCGGTATGCCCAAGAATATCGACTCCGCCCAATCGTAGAGAATCTTTCATAAATGCAGCTAACGGCAAAGTTGATATACAATCGCCGATCGCACCTGGTTGCAATATCAGTCCTCGCTGCATTTTTCGTGCCGCCTCAGCGCCCTTTTCTCTGAGAATGTTCAAAATGTCATCGTTTGTCTGCATAACCATAAACTGCAAGTCGTTATTAGTATTTAGCCTTGGGTTTTAGTCGGTATTTGTAAAACCAGCGGCAAGTAAGCCGCCAACTATATACCAACCATCAGTCTGCCGCCTTGTCAATCCATCCGCCGCTGCGCGCAACCAAAACCTTCTTTTTGCTCAATAACCATTTTATCAATGTTTCACTTAATTACCTCCGCGCGGTCAATTTTCAACCTGCTCGCTTCGGATCGATTTGAACGATTTCAATATGAACCCAGCCAGCACTAGCGCTACACCCACCATGATTATCAATATCAAGACCTTATGTTTTTCTGTCCAGGGTACAGGTTTCTGCTTAGCTTGTCCGAACAGCGGATTGTCGGTAATAGCACTCAGCTTAGCTACCCTCGCTTCGACCTGTAACGGGTCACTCAGTCTTTGCACGAGGTCATACCGCGGCGACCTCGCTGATTCCGAGCCGACATAAAGTGCAAATACGCCATTATCGCCGGCGGAAAAGACCACCTCATGCGCGACCATCTTTGCTGATACCGACTTTATCATCAAGGGCTTATCATCATAATTTTTGATAGTAATCCTCAAGTACCTGTAACAACGCCTGCTTGGAGGAATCCGCAAAACTACCCTTTCACGCTCTTGCCCGCTCGCCTCGGTATATCTGAAAATAGTGCCACCGGTTATTCTTCCCCACCCGACCTCAACTTCTCTGAATCGTTGCCTGTTATCCTCACTGTCAATTCTCACCTTCTGCGTGGCAGCATCTCTGCCTTCGAGAGTAACATATCTGTAAAACGCATCATTGGCAACATCCAGTTCAATTTCGCTTATGGGCAAACGACGATATCCAAGGTCATATACGTAAATACTCGAATTGCTTTTTTCATCTTCGCTGTGCTCAACATGTACCATCCCTACAAGCTGACGCTCTGCAAACTTCTTTTCGACCTTAAACGCTTTTATTTCATCTATGTCCGGACTTTGCTTTTCCGTTGCCATTGGCTCAACAGTAATCCGCAGATAACGGTAATCGTTCGCGGGTAACTCAACCTGCTCAAATCGCGTATCATGGTTAATAGCAAAAACATATGCTTGCTCAACCAGCGTGAAGAACTTGATATTATCATTGGAACCTTCAACCCTAACAGCTCGCCTGAAGTTGTTTCCTGAGGTCGCAACTTCGATAGAATTCTTTATTACTTTTTTCTCGAAGTCCAGCGTAACCATTGCGGCGTTTTGCGCATTTGTTGAGCGATTTATTATCACCGGCTTATACTTGAAGCTTTCAGTGGTGTCCTTTGGCCTGGCCAACACATACGGAACCTGCTCTCCGTGACTGTCGACAAGCCGAATGTCTCCCAAATCAAGTCTCGCTGCATTGTAGATATCAGGTGTAAGTATCAACCCGCAGTAATCGCCGGTGCTGTCTTCAATACTAACGTCGGCTCGATATTTCCACTCGACCGCATCAAACGCAAAAACACTACTTACCATCCCAACCAGCAGGATAACCATGGCTGGAACCAAAGCTCTTGACCTTGTCATGTTAGACCTCACAATCACTTATCCACACTTATCTCAGACAGCACCGTTTCGAAAAATCCTTTTTTCTTTAAGAACTGGTAAAGATAAGAAACTCCTACTAACGTAACTCCCGTCGCGAAGAACGCTGCGATCCGATATACACTTTTCACCGTGCTCGTATCCAGAATAAAGACCTTTACCAATAGCAAGGCAAACAGACCCAGCGCGATATACCGCAATATCTTGCTCTTTCGCCAGAATCCCACCATCATCAGCGCCGCTCCGTAAACCGCCCACATCACCGATATATACATATGCGATAGAAACCTCCAGTTAGCGATTCTCTCGTCGAACCGGTTCCGGCAATACCAGTAAAGATATATTTCTTCAGTCAGCAGCACCCACAGCACAAATATCCCCGCCAGTGCAAACGCAGTTGCAAACGTCCGATTGTACTGGTTCTCTTCAGGCTCCCTGCTGAGCAGCCAACCGGCTGCGAAAAGTGCCGCCACGAATAAAAGAACTATGCCGAATTCCAAATTCGCAAAAATCACGAAGCTCCTGCTGTAAAATCTGCTAAACACCACCATTGTAAAAATCGCTCCGGCTCCTGCTAAACCCGCCGCCAAATTCGTGCATACTTTCCCCCGTGGACAGATGGGCCGAATGAGAAGGACCAGCGGAAACGCTGTTAAAATTATCACCATTCCTTTGAGGAATACTGCCGCCACGTTGTAACGGCAATGCCAATACCATTCCATTGCAACCGCCGCCATCAACAAGAGCGTTGCAGCTGCATACAGAACTTCGGCGATTAGTCCGCGTTTGTCTTCTGTCAATAGCGAAGTCCTTCTGTATATGATATGACAGACAACCAGTGCACCTGCAACAAAACACCACGTGCCAAAGGCGGGGTTGAATACCAGGGCGAATGCTCCAGTATGCATTGGCAGCTGGTGCACCAATTGGCCAAAACTTAATAAAAGTGCAACGGCTCCTCCAACTTGTGTCCAAATACTGCGATACCGCAGCCCAATTACCGCCAATATAACGCCTTCTACCGCCCAGGCCATCGCCACCGCATACATTTTCAGATAAAGTGGCACAGCAATCGTCAGGAAAAACAACCCAATCGCCAGCAACGCGAGCCGCAGATTCAGGTCTTCTTTACATCGTTTGATTACGACACTCATCATAGCCAAGTGGGCCGCGCACAACACCAGAGCACAAAAAGCGAGCGGCGTGCGGTATTTATCAAACAAAATAGTCCATAGGTAATAAAACACAACCGCCGCATTGGCCAGCACAAGGTACACGTCCTCTTTCTTAGCTTTGACCTTTTTTATCAATTCGTAAAGTATCGGCAGCACAAGGTAAACTGTGAAGAATATGCCAAGCCACGCCAATGCGACAGGCATTTGTTCCGGCATTCCTTCAGCAGATCGAATCGTTGGACGGTAAAATTTCTCGAACCATCCTATGTAGAGCAGAAATGTGCCGGCGAAAGCAAAACCATTCACGGCCCGCCACTTCCGGTAGTATGCGCACAGCATCGCGCCAACGCCTAAAATCAGGACATAAATGAAAAGAGGTGTCGGTAGGTTTTCTCCCGTCGAGACTATCACCGGCGTTAAAAAACCGCCGAGCAAAGATAAAAGAGCGACCACAATCTCATTCAGGCTCACGGCGTAAAGCATTGCTGCCACCGTCACTAAGATAGCAAGCACAAATGCCGGAGTTGGTGAATCGAACAGGTGGTAATACCCATATGCTGCGAAAACTGCCAGATACAGTAAGGCAAAACCCAACGCTGTTACACCTTTAGCCACAATACCGTAACCACGCCGTCTTGTTACCTCACCCACCGCCAGGGCGACCAGTCCTGAAATCGCAGCAATAATCACTCTACCGGTTGGGCCTATCCACCCGCTGTCGTACGCATACTTGAGGAAAAAACCCGCAGCGAAGATTACCGTGATAACACCTGCAAAGAGGACCCACCGTGTACCAATTCGTTGCTCAAGGCCAATAATTTCCAGACCTGCAGCTTTTTTCCGACCTTCCTTGATCCGTTCAGCCGCTGCCTTAAGAAGCTCTCGCTCGGCCCTTTTCTCCGCTTCGACTCTTCTTGCTCCAACTACCTCTGCCGGCCGCTCCTCTTTCCTTATCTCAGCCGGCTTCTCGGGTACCGCCGCCGGCTTGGCAACCTCTTCCTTTTTAAACCTTTCTACTCTCTCTGGTGGCTCACGATATATCCCTTTTGACTTATTTAAGGCGATGATGCTGATGATTAACGCAATCGGCCCGCATACAATACAGCCGATGACCAGCGGAATTAAAAGGATGATAAAATCTTCCATTTGCTCCACCCCTTTAAATAGTAACTTTTCTGAGCTTGTAAAAAACTATCTGCTAAAAAGTTAAACTTGTAAGAGTATTCTTGCTAATCTTGAGGATAAATAATTATACGGTCGTGGATAACGGTTACCAAATCGTCTTTACCATCGTTTGTTACGTCAGCGACCTTCAGCTCTCGCGGCTCAACACTGGATTTGGTGCGACCCTTACTATCGCGGTAACTTTTCTGCTCGAATATCATAAAGCGCATCGCCGGAACTGGCTTCACACCGGCATCGAGCGTAAGTATTTCCATGTGGTTGCCCCTGTATTCCACCATGATAATATCGGTCCGGCCGTCGGAGTTTATATCTCCCGCTGTAAGGTTACCGTATATCCCATCTTTTATTTTTGTCTCGTAGCTGAACTGCTGCTCCAGATGCTGCGCGACATTGCCGCCACTCGGTGGAATTATAAGGGCAAACTTCTCACTATCGAACAGCAGGATGCTCTTAGCTTCGCCGTGCGTAAGCGGTGCAAACAGCATTTTTAGATGTACCGCAGCGTTCCACTTGCCTACATCCAATTCCTTTTCAACCCGATAGGTCTTATCAGCTAAAGAAGTTTCAAGTATCTGAAGCTGACCCTTTTGGCCATCCAGCAGCAGGATAGCAAGTCTCGGCCTCGAGCTCTCTGCGTTAATATCAAAAGCTGCAACGGCCGATATCTGGTTCTCCGGACTTTTGGCATTGTATTGGTCGATAACACTCCATCGCTGGCCATCTGAGAAAACCAGGCTTCTTGCGAAGTTCTTTTGTGCCACCAGCAGCTCTTTACCTGCCTTGCCGTCCACATTAGCGACGGCGATTGAACGCAGACTCGCATCCTTAATCAAGCTGGCCTGGGCTTTCGGAGAGTCAACTATTTCAAATTTCCTCGTTTCTACTTGGCGAACCAATATAGGCAGCTCATAGCTGACAAATATCAGAACGTCCTGTAAACCATCCTGGTCAACGTCAAGCACTTTCAAACCGTCCGGATTGGAGGTAAGCTTCTTAAGTTCCAAGGCAGGCCCGGTTTGTAGCTTCTCTGCATCGGCCAAATTATATATCGTTCTTAGAGTTCTAATATCATCATCGTTGGATATATAAAGACAGTCCACGCTACCGTCGTTGTCAACATCGGCAAGCTCCATTGCCACCGGCTCACCTGTTAAATCGATAGGTTTAGGGAATGACAATCTGTCGTCTTCGAGTCGGCTTATACCGAGTACCTTTTCCTTAACGCTCAAAACGGCCAGCTCGGTTTTCCCGTTATCGTCAATATCTGCAGCCGACAAACTTGTAATATCAGCAAGAGCGGGAAATCTCACCGGTTCAGCTAATCCGAGTCCTGCCGCGTGTTTGTAGAAAATAAGCTCTGCAGCACCCGGGTCGCTTATCGTTAAATCAGCCAGACCATCGCCATCGAAATCGCCGACTACCAAATCGCGTTTTGTGTCTGCTTGCCCTGATGCAAGCGGATAGAATAGGATTGGCCAATCGGCATCCTTTCGCTTTTCAGCGGCAAACTTGTAACAGGTCAATCGTCCGCTCACGCCGTCAACAGCCAATATTTCGTCACCAGCTATCTCATCGATGTTGTGAAGCTTATATGTAAATGGCCTTTCGATAAAGAACTGCACTTGTGGACCCAGCTGCCCTGTCTCAAGACCGAATCGAACATGTGCCGGTTTCTCGTTATCATTTGTTAGAAGTATAAGGTCATTTATATTATCACCGTTCAAATCGCCGACGGTGACACTCAGGGTTTGTGCAGAGGTGGGATATTTCACCGGCTCGGCCAATGAACCAGCCTCTTTTTGCACGACGATATAAACACTATCGCGACCGGCCAGGGCCAAATCGTCGGCGCCGTCATTATTCAGGTCAGCACATACCAGCATATTGGAAGCTAAGAGACCGTCATCGATCTTGATTTTCTTCTTTGTTCGCCAGTTCAATGATTTTGGCTTATCCGCCTCGGTCTCACCGGCTTTTTGCAAGATTACATAGAGTCCCCTCGGCTCACCATAGAAAGCCAAATCCGTCATTCCATCCGAATTCAAATCCCCGCAGACCAGACTGTGCACTTTCTGTGGAACTGCTATGCTCTGTTTCTCAAAACGGGTAGGGGGGGTGATTATATTTACATCTCTGTCTCCGGGATCAACAGTCACTTCTGTTTCGCCAGGCCCGATAGCTTCTTTTTGAACCAGCAGCTCTATCTTGGCCTTTCTGTTGTTGACCACCGCAATATCATTTCGACCATCGCCGTTAAAATCGGCAATCCTTAAGTCTTTTATCCCCCAGTCTAATTTGATTATCTCCATCTCCTTGAACCCATAGTACGCTGAGATATCATTGAAGTCGGCTTGGCCGGCACTTGCGTTGCTAAAGAACGAGCTTACAAAAATAATCACAATTGCCGTTTTTTTTACGCTCACAAGAAAAACCTCCATATTTTGTCATTCTTTTTTCTTTTGGTCATTCCCGTTTCTTCTCGTCATTCCCGCCTCTTTTTATCATTCCTGCGTAGGCAAGAATCCCTCTCACACAATCTCTCCTGGACGGGCATTTGTCGGTTCATCTCTGCAACAATAATATACACAGTTACCGCAGCTGCATCAATGATTTTGTGGGATATGACTGTTTGTAGTGCAACTTCTTCGTCATTGCGAGGCCGCAGGATGCAGCCGTGGCAATCTCACGTCATCGAACAATAGAGATTGCTTCACAGAATTTATCCTGAGCAAAGCGAAGGGCTCGCAATGAAAATTTCTAAAATCATCCGTCAAGCAGCAGTGGGTCATTCTACCGCAATTTTCTTTTGATGGCATCGAGTTGATTCTTGGAGACCTCTACCCCCAATTTCTCGGCAATCTTTATGTGTATCCAGGCCAAATCATACTTCTTTAGCTGATAAAATCCGATAGCAAGTCCGTAATGCGCATCACCAATTTCCGGATTGATCTCAACCGCTTTCAAATATTCACCCACCGCCTGGTTGTAATTCTTGTTGTTGGAATATGCGGCCCCGAGATTATAATAGATCATAGCTTCATTGGGTTCTATCCGGACAGCTTTTTTATACTGCTCGATAGCCGCATCGTACTTCTCCTGCCCGAAATACGCGTTGCCCAGATTTATCAAAGCAGCCAACATATTGGGTTTAACAGCCAGGACCTTCTTGTACTCTCGAATTTCATCATCAACCAGCCCCAATTCGTTGTAGCAGAGAGCCAAACCATAATTGGCCTCGACCAAATCCCGCTCAATCCTCAATGCCTTTTTGTATTGAGATATTGCTTCTTTATATTTGCCCATCTCGCTATAGGCATTACCTAACTGGTTGTAACAGTCGGCGTCTTTCGGCTCTAAAATAATGGCCTGTTTCAACTGCACTATCGCCTGGGCGAATCTTCCCTGCTTGCAGTAAGCTATAGCTAGGTTCTTGTACGCATCTGCGAAATTGGGGTCAAGCTCGAGCGACTGACTGTATTCAGAAATTGCGTACTTCAGCCAGTTTTGTTGAGTGTATGCATTTCCGAGGTTGTTATGCGTCTTGGGGTCGTCTGGGTTGATTTCCAAAGCCGCCCGGTATTCGTATATCGCATCAGCTACCTGCCCCTTTTTCAGGTAAACGTTACCCAGATTCGTCCGGGATTCAGATAATGTCGGATTTATTTCTACCGCTCTTAGAAGTGCCAGCAATGCAGACTCGGTATCACCGATATCGACGTAGCTGTTCCCAAGATTATTAAGGAAACAGCCTAACGTCTGAATCTTACTCAGATTCTTCATATAAATATGGTCTTTACCTTCCGGCACTTTAAACTTATTTATATAGTATTCATCGGTAGCGTTTCCACCTTTGCTTGTTGTTTCAATATTGAATCGTACCCGTTTGTCGTCATATCTGACAAAAAAGTGCCCCGGCACAACCACTCCGTATAAAGGCAGACCAAGTCGTTCTGCAAGTGAGAGATAAAGGATTGATAGACTCAGGCAGTACCCGCGTTTTTTATCCAGCACAGTGTGCAAAAACAAATCATTCGGGTCATCAGCCTCTGAAAGCGCTTTAAATCCCAGCTCACCAAATAAATACTCACTTATCACAGGAATTGCTCTGAAGTCTACCCCCCGAAGGCGGGTACGACCAGACCTGGCATTTCTGAGCAGCTTTTGGCGTCTGAGCCTTTCGCGAATTTCCAGAGCCATATCATCCAGTCTTGACAGGTATCTTCGACCGTGTACGAGGTCGCTCCACCGTTCCGAAACAATCAGAGCAGCGGTAGCCAAATCAACTTCGTCCTTTCTGAGGCGAAGGACTTGTTCAATTGACCTTACATACAGTCCTCCTTTATTCTCGTTGGCCAAGGGCTCGTTTCGCCGTGCCAGGACCGTCGGCGAGCCAATCAAAACACAAATTATTACCGGGAAAATCTTTTTCATCGGTTCCTCAGTTCGGTTTAGCCGCCCACTGCTGCGACAAATCCTCTTACTCAAAACGCAATCCTATGATAGGCACTTATTTATACGAATCTTATCGTCCAATAGGCTCCTTCTATTTTGTCTTTCCTAAATTTTACTGCTGAAAAATTGGTTACTTTTGGTAAATACCTGTTGTATAATCTAAACTCTGAGGCTATTTTAATCAACGCAATTTTGTTATGCCTGGAGAAGTATAATGAGCACCAAACAGACTATTATCGCAAGTGTTTTATTTCGTTGTGTGTTGCGCAGCACGCTATACCCAATGTTTCTACTGCTCGGCATCCTGTTTTTGGGCGGTTGTCCCGCTCGGCGCGAGATCAGCCTTTTCGACGGCAAAACATTGGGGCAGTGGAAAATCACCGATTTCGGCGGCCAGGGGGATGTCTATGTAAAAGACGGCAGCATTTTCCTCGAAATGGGCAACGATATGACCGGCGTTACCTGGGCGGGGCCGCTCGTGCGAATGAACTACGAAATCACTCTCGAAGCAATGCGGGTTGCCGGCAGCGACTTTTTCTGTGGGCTGACCTTTCCGGTTGGCGAGAACCCGTGCTCGCTTATCCTCGGGGGCTGGGGCGGTGAGGTCTGCGGCCTTTCCAACATCGACTACTACGATGCCGCTGACAACGAGACCACCCAAATTGTCTCATTTGAGAACGGCCGATGGTACAGCGTCCGCCTGCGCGTAACGCCCGGTAGGATTGAAGCCTGGCTCGACGACGAAGAGCTTGTAAACATAGAAACGACCGGCCGAAAAATCGACATCCGACCGGAGGTGGACCTGTCTCAGCCATTGGGCGTCGCAACCTGGTGTACGACCGGGGCTATTCGCAACATCAAATTGCGAACACTTCCGGACCAACCGTAGCCTAAACTTCGACCGGCACACCAAGAGGACGGCGCTTAAACAAATCTATCTTCATCCACCTGTTACTCTTAAATCTCCAGCGATTAGCCAGCCCCACTGCCGCGATACTGACAGCCGCCGCAATCCACGGCCCCATATATTCTAAAGATGGCACCAGCTTGACTACGAGCCATCCGCCGAGCCCCAATATCAATGCCGCTCCAACCGCCGAGACCGCAGCCAGCCAAACCGTATCGCCTGCCCCTCGCAATGAGCCGCCGTAAATAATCCTCGCAGCGTGAAAAACTTGATATGCCGCTGCACAAATAAGAATATTTGCCCCCGCCTCGATTACCTTGGGCTCGGTGGACTCGGTCGCCCAAAATGCCATTAACTCGTTCCTGAATACAAAGAAGCATACACCTACCAATCCCATATAAATCACCCCGATGCGCAAACACACGCTCGTCTGTTTGGCCGCAAGGTCTTTTCGCCCCTGCCCGATTGACTTGCCCACCGCCGACGACAGGGCCGTCCCTATGCCGACAACAGGCATAATAGAAAGCCCTCCGTACGAAAGAACCGCACTCGTCGCGGCCAGGACCTCTTTGCCGTGCCTGCCCACCAGGGCGAATAAAATTATCCCCCAGAATGCAACGTTTACCATCAGCCCGAATCCTGCCGGAAGCCCCACTTTCAGCAAATCATACATCTTGCCAAAGTCCACACCCAATGACCGTCGCGACTTGAAATTCCGGTTGATACCACCGCTCAAAAACACGGCCATATTCACACAGGCCGCGACCGCTATCCCCGTAAATGTTCCCCACCCTGCGCCTTTTATCCCCCACTCCGGAAAGCCGAACTTCCCGAAGATCAATACATAGTTGGCTATTACGTTAACCACCTGCCCGCAGAGCGACGCACACATCGTGATAATCGGCCTATGTATCCCCATAAAGAATTGGTTGCTCGACCAGTTAACAATCGCCAGAATATGGGCATAGAGCATAATTCGAAGATATATTACTTCCATATCGGCCACCGCCGGCGGTTGTCCCATCATTTTGAATATCCACGGCGCCGCCGGCCACATAATCGCCACCACAACCAAAAAATAGGCGAATCCCATGTATATCGTCTGCCAGAAATAATTCGAGCAGTCCTTTTTGTCGCCTCTGCCAAGGCTTTGACTTACAAATGTGTTAAGGCTTGTCAACGTGCCTATAGCAAAGCCGCTGGGCAGGAAACTGACAAACCCGGCCGGCAAAATCGCCGCCAGCGCATCTGTGCCCAGGCGTGAAACCATAAACCTGTCAACGAACTGCATAATGGTGAAAGATATGGTCGTTACCACCATCGGTGCTGCCAACTTCAGCATATATCTTAGCGAAGTTGGGTCTTCGACATGACTTTGTGAGAGCAAAGATGAGTTGTCAGTCATTAACAAAAGTCCTGTTTATTCAGATTCAGCTTTTCCAGCAGGGTATCAACAGAAATACCCGAAGCCTGCACATGCTTGACGGGGCTGTTCTTGCCTGAGATTATACTAACTGCACTCTTTTTCACGCCGATCTGTTTAGCCAAAAACTTGAGCAGGCACTGGTTAGCCTTTCCTTTTTCCGGTGCTGCAGAAACTTTAATCTTCAGCATATTATCGAGCAGGCCGCAAACCCGCGTCGGGCCGCTGCTGCCGGGCACAGCTTTTACTATAAAAACCACACCCTCATCAACTTCTTGAACCGTCAGATTACTCATCTCAGTAGTCAGCCTCGGATTTTACCCAGTATTTACTTGCGAATTACTCAATGTTTTCCCGCAAGTTCGCGCCGATTGCCAGTTGAACATACTTCTCAATCTGCTCAGCAAGTTCACCTAACGAAGCGAGTTGAAAATCCTCATAATGCCCAGGTATAAGCTCACCCTCCAGTGCCCTCTTGAAGATTCTAACACGTATAACAGAAGGCTGGCCCTGGGCCTTGCTGAAATCGCTGTCTTTGTGCTCGGTAAGCTCAACGCGCCAGTCCTCACTTATGAAGACCAGGCACTTGCCGGTAAAAACCGCCATCGGAAAATAATCACGTAATAGCTTAAGTGTTTCCATCGGTAACCTATTGAATTCTTCTTCTCGTTTTTGAGCTTTGCGTTATTAGTGAAATCCAGGTCGGCGCCCTCAAAACTTATTTGCCGGCTTTTTCAATTTCTATCTGCCGCTACCGTTTGCAAAGTTGCCGCCATGCACTCATTGAGCGCTTCAGGTTCTCGTACGCATCGCCACCTATGCCATAGCCCTGTAGTCCTATCGGCCCGGTATAGCCGCAATCTTCCAGCGTTCTTAAAAACCGCGATATATCGAAAGAGCCGCGGTCCAGGGTTTGAATCAGTTGTTTCCAATCCTCA
>JABAOH010008125.1_pt1 | contig 17271 bp, 14 predicted proteins | sample 7062181 | NCBI WGS metagenome assembly JABAOH01 (sample SAMN14538630, study PRJNA623070) | marine sediment metagenome | biome: marine biome [ENVO:00000428]; feature: marine pelagic biome [ENVO:01000023]; material: deep marine sediment [ENVO:00002113]; isolation source: pool of 5 deep marine... | reverse complement strand
ACGGAAAAGTCCTTTTCGGTTTAATCCCATCATCGGCTCGAACAAAATCTCCATAACCCCTACAATCACCTCTGGCAAAAGGAATAATTATAAATTTTATTCCACAGATAAATAACGGCAAGGTAATCGGCAAAATCGAGTAAGGGCAGATAAACATGATCCCATATCGAAATTGTTGTTTTTCTAAAGAGGGGATAAAAATGTCACTGGCAATATCCATGGCCGAAGTCATGATATGAAAAGAAATCCCAGCCTTTAGTGTTAAATCAGCAATTGGTTTGATTTCACAAACGGAACATGCAGGCGGTATTTGAGGCACTCGACTATAATTCTCAATAAAATAGCAATCATGGCTAAATCGTTTAGATGGACAGTTGAGTGGTTGGTCTTCAGTTTTTAGCGGACGTTGGCAATAGCCCATAGCAACCAGTAATGAAGATCGATGATTCTTGGCTTGATTTAGAAATTCATCAATTGAGATGTTTGAATAAATTTGCTTTGGGGAAATTTGGTCAATAGATTTGCCAAATTTTCGATAAGCAAGAAATCCTCTTAGACTTCTTAATGGATACTTAAAAATGATCTTAAACAGGAAAAACCAGCTATACTCCCGATTCAAGCTGCGCAATCCGAAATCCCAGATTTGGATTCCCAAAAGATTAATTTTATCGAAAATATTTGTTTTATGTTCAATCATCTAGAATCCAAACCATTCCTTCATTTCCATCAACCGTAATTCGCATGCCTGTCTCAATTATCGATGTCACTCGTTCTACACTCGTTACTGCTGGGGTTCCAAATTCCCTGGCGATAATCGAACCATGGGAAAGGACACCGCCAACTTCCATAACCAAGCCATGGATTAATCCGAACAAAGGGGTCCAACTAGGATCAGTCGTTGGGACGACTAAAATTTCGCCCTGTCGGATTTTCGAGCTTTCTCGTAGAGAAGTTAATACACGGGCTTTTCCCGAAACAATGCCTGGGCTCACACCTATACCATTTAGTTTTTTGACTTTTCGTTTCAAATGAAATTGTTCTGAAATCGATTGGTCAATTAGTGCAGGTGGGTGAACATTTTTCCATCGTTCAAATTGTTCAAACCTTTGTTTTGCCTTTTTCGTAAATTCAATGTTAGCTTTCTGGCTTTGTAATATTTTTTGTATTTCAAATTTTGTTAGAAAAAAGATCATTTCAGGTTTTTTAAGCCAACCATTTTGGGAGAAACGCACCCCCAATTCGACAAATATTTTCCGATGAACAGCCAACGCTTGATGCCAGTAATACCGCTGGTTCTCCCGCAAGCGGAAAAAATGCTGAGACCAGTGGAGCAAAATTTCAAATATCTTCCTTTTCGTAAAACCTCCTGGCTGTTTCGCCAATGTTTGAAAGATCGTTTCTGAAGCTTCTTTTCTTCTCTTTTGATACTGGCGTTGCAAAACTGTAGGAACGAATTGATTCGATGATGTCTTATACTGTTCAATTAATTTGATGATGAAATTGTTGTCCTCGCTCCAGGTCGGAATATAAATATCAAGACTTATGGAGCGATGACCGTATTTTTCGAAAAATAACTCCCACATTGGAATATGAGAGAGTTCATTTGAATTGTGATGAATGCCCTTTTCCTTAAACTTAGAGAGTTTTTGAGTCATCAATTCGCTCAATTTTCTCAGTTCAATATTCATTTCCACAGTTTTATTGCCAGGGATTCCCCGATGTAAATCGACTAATGTCGTTGCAGCATTGATTTGGGGTAGCCATTTTTGAAGGATGAAGTCCAGAAAATGATAGATTAATTCTGCAAATGTAATGCTCCATCGATGCAGATTAAGTAGTCGGTCGGTCAGGTGTTCTGCTTTATAGTTTAGTTGCCACAGTGATTGATCTGAAAGTGATTTATAATCTAATGAATTTAATTGATGAATTTGGTGGATATAATGATTTAAAAACCGATTCCAATTTTTCAAATGAATAGGCGGAATCCAATTTGCAGATTTTAAGAGGGCATTGATGAAAGGGAATAGCCTTCTGATAATTCGTTTAACACTTTCTTTTGTTGAGATGGGATAGTCATAAAATACATTCCGTTTATCAGCCGAAACGAAAGAAGTCGGGAAACAGTAATGAAGCGCTCTGAATACTTTTAAATTTGTGAAAGGACGACCCGAAAAACATCGGGTAATTTCAGATTGTGCCAAATCGTGGAAGCCGAGAAAATGTAACGGCTCTCGAAATGCATTCTTTTCAATTAATGGTTTCAGTATTGTCCAACCTAATGGTGAGACAGGTTGCGGAAATCGTTCAGCGAAGAAATAATTACACCAAATTTCATCCTGTTTGATCGGTCGTTTTCTTTCCAAAGTTGTGATTGGACGAGATTGAAGAAAGTAAAATTTGTTTTTATACAAACCCCATTCAATGTCTTGAGGTGTTGCAAAATAAGTTTCGATTTCTAAACAAAGTCGGGCTAACTCTTTAAGTTTTGTTTCTGTTAATAATTCTTGTTGCTCCTTCTGATCTTTCGGATAGATCGTTTTATCCACCTCAAGGTCTCTTCTCCTGATGTGATAGTTGGTTGGAATTGTTTTGCCCCCAACAATTTCTGCACCGATTCCCTTATGCGCTTCAATTATTAAAGATTCTCGTATCAAGTCTCTCGGATCATTGGTAAAACAGATACCTGAAATTTCAACAGGAATCATTTGTTGAACTACCACAGCCATAGATTTGAAAGATAGCTTTCTTTTATGTTTAGAAGTATAGGCTAAGACTCGCTCGTTCCACAGTGAAGCCCAACATTTTTTAATACTTTCCAAAAGTTGTTTTTCGTCTTTGATATTTAAATAACTATCCAACTGCCCGGCGAAAGAATAATTTTGTAAATCTTCTTCCAGAGCTGACGAGCGGACAGCAACTGTCTGGAAATGGGAATTCTGTATCAGGTCTTTAAAGGCACAGGTAATTTGAATCGCAATTGATTCAGGGATTTTTGCAGTGATAATTGCAGATTGAATCTCACTAATGATTGATTGAGATTTTTTAATAGAAACCCTGCCGATTAATTTCTCAATATCATTCAACTTGATGATATGTTTGTATAATGACGAACCCAGTATGAAAAATGATGGGACGTTAATCCCAACTTTTGTTAAATGAGCTAAATTTGATCCTTTTCCGCCGCTGAAATCGGTTGAAAAAATGTGATCATTTTCAATTGTAAGGATGAAATTGGTCATACTTATTGATAAGAATTCAATAAATAATCTGGTAAGTTCAATAATCTGATGGGAAAATTTTTAAAATCCTTTTTCTAAAAATGTACCTATTTAATGAAAAAGAGATTGATATTATATTTTTCTTTTATTATTTTCAGACTAAAAAGTTCAATTTTCAGTTCTACTTAAAAAATCTGTTGTGAGGCATCTAATGAAAATGCATGTACATATTGATTATTTTGAAGAAAATGATGTTATCATTGCCCTTTGTCCATAATTTTACTGGTATCGAGTTTTGGAGATACATTTTAAGAAGCGAAAAAAAGCATAAAAGAAGCACTGGAACTTTTTATCTAACTTTTTTACCAAACCTCTGATATTATCTGTTGGCAGAGGAGAATCGACTTCTATTTCTCATGTCGGATGAGTAAGCCAATTATTTAGCTTAGGGGTGAGAATAAATAAAATATATTTCCATGTTATTTTAAAGTTAATAAAAACAATAGTGGAATAATTTTAAGAATTCTCATTAATTTTTTCTCACTCCCTTAATTATAATTTCGCTTCAAAATATAAGTTGAAATAATTGCCACAATTCCCGCCACAAAAAATGTCATCACTCGTGCTGTAATAATTTTTTCATCCATTCCTGTGCTGATCCACAGAATTGTGAATAGCATTCCCGTTACGATAGTAATCAGTGCTGCCTTACCATGAAATCGTTTCCAAAAGAGCGTGAATAAAATGACAATGGAAAATGTTCCACCAACGCCTGCCCATACGTAGCCTACGATGGTAAAAATAAGCTTTGATGGAGAGAAATATGCCAATAAAAGCGCAATTGCTGCCAAAACAGCGGTTACGATTCGAGAACGGGCAAGATCGCTGAGTCCAACTCCCTGATTTCTTTTTCGAGTTTTTAGTATATTTTCTGACAATTCAGTTGAAGAAAGGATCAAAAGGGAATCGGCAGTCGAAATCATGGCAGCAATAGCTCCAGTAATTAATATTGCTGCAATTACTGGTGGAAATATTTTTAACGTCACCGAAGGCATAACATATTCTCTATCTGCCAGACCAGTAGGACCAAAGATGGCAATTCCGATCCAGCCAATAGAAAGGGCACCGATATAAGCGATAACTGTCCAGGCAATTCCAATGTTTCTGCCTTTCTTTGCCTGCACAGGATCCTTGATTGCCATAAATCTCATACTCAATTGTGGTTGCCCGCCTAAGTAGCCGAAAAACCAGGAGAAACCTCCCATGATGACAATTCCTGCAGCAAATCCAGATGCTGCACCAGTAAGAGACATATATTCTGAACCTGCTTTTGAAAGAGCTTCAGGGATTGTTCTGGCAAATAAATTGAGATCAACATGACTTGAAAGGTAAATCAATCCCACAATGGGTCCGACGACCAGCGCGGTAATCATGATAATAGCTTGAATCACATCGGTGTAGACCACACTTCTGAATCCACCATAGATTGTGTAAGGTACGATGATTACGGCTGTGATAAGCATCCCCACAATGGGATCAATTTTGAACATGGTGTGAAGAGTTTTCCCGCCGCCGAGAAATTGGGCGCCAACATAGAAAAAGAAGAAGAACACGATGGTTATACTTCCCACGATGCGGATCCATTTACCCATATCTCCATGCCGTTTGGCAATATAGTCGATAAATGTATTCACCTCATAATTTTCAGCTTCATCCCTGAGTCGCCAAGCGATTAATGCCCAGGCAGTGATAATGCCGACCACACATCCCAGGGCAGTCCATATCTCTGTTAAACCTGTTGCATAAGCTGCACCAGGCAATCCCAAAAGACACCAGGACGATTCTCCAGTCGCTCGTTCAGATAACGCCGCTGCCCAGCCAGGTAGTTTCCTTCCAGCAATGGAATAATCCGAATCCGTTTTGACTTTTCGTCCTTGATATAATCCCCAGAGAATCAATAGTGAGAGATAGGTAATCATTACGATTAAGATTTGGGTTTGGTGTTCCATCCGTTCCTCCTCACTAATTTAACTAATTAGAAATTTCGACCTTTCCAATACCCTGGTTTTCTGCTGGTATGAGCAACAGCTAAAATAAAAATCTTCTCCTTTTTGATTTTGTAAATAAGTAGATATGGAAATTTCTTTACTCGATATCTTCTATTTCCCTCTTTATCAATTTTCCCAATCAATGGATTTGCTTTGATCAATGCTAATGTTTTTTCAACTGTATCAATATATCTTTTCCCCAGACCAGTTCTTTGAGCTTCATAAAATTTGGAGATTCATTAAATTCATCCGTTGCTAGGGGATGGAATTTTATGTGGTTATCTTCAAGCTCGCACGAATGTTGTTCATCACCTCTTCGACTGGTATACATTCTACCTTTCCTTGATCTATTTCTTGCCGCCTTTTTTCTGCTTCAACAATCCAGGCTTCCTCAGTATCTGGATCGATAAAATCATCTAAGCTTTCCCATAAACGGCGTGCCAGAATTGCGCGCTCATTTGATGGCAAATTAAGGGCTTGATCAGTTATTTCAGTTAATAAAGTACTCATCATTGACCTCTGTTATGATACCGCTATTTTAGTTAATGATGTAAAAAATAACCTATTTAAATCTAAATGTCAATCAAAAACTTTTTATTATTCAAAATATCATTATTCTGTAAACCTTTTCCCTAAATTCCACGTCTTAAAAGACAGCAACAGGGAGCCTGAAATCATGTATGAAGAACCGTTAAAGGTAAATTATGAGACCAAGACAAAATGGGTGCATTTGGTGATTTAGTTGAACGCTACACAAAGAAGATTTATAACCTTTCCCTCTATTTTACTGGTAATCGTTACCTGAGGAGCAAATAGTATGAAAAAAAATTGGAATACAGGTTAAATTTTTTCTTTCGGGAAATAATTTTGGTGAAAATTGTTTCCTGAATTACTCTGCTTTTCTTGTTATTCTCGTAAATTAACTTAATGAGCATTAAGCAACCATTTCCAAACCGGCGTAACCTGAATTGTGCAACCTTCCATATCTATTTGCTCCTCCTGGTTATAAGTCAATATTTGACCGTGTTTGAGGTTAAGCACGCGTATGGCTTCGAACAATCCTTTTAACTCCCGCTGTCGTGAAGTTGCCATAAGTTCCCATGTTACCTGTATTGCTTCTGTCGGTTTCATTGCTTGCGTAACTATAAAGTCACATTCGTTCTGATTTTTAAAATAAAACATTTCTTGCTGCCGTCTCAACAATTCAATTGCCACAATATTTTCCAACAACTTCCCCCTGTTTTCTGAAAAAACGGTCCCTAAATATCCAAATCCTGTATCAAGCAGATAAACTTTTTTGGGATTCATCAGCCGTTTTCGTGGTGAGAATGAAAATTTATCATTCAAAATGATGAAGAAAGCTTCTCGGAGATAATTCAAGTAGTTAGATATCGTCTTTTTACTTACTGCAAGATCGTAATGGTGTAGATATTTTGAAAAACCAGAAATAGAGAACAATTCGGCATAGGCTTCAAGGCAATAACTCATCATGATTTTCAGAATTGACCTTGATTTGATGTTGTAACGATCAATTATGTCATGATAGAAAAGCGTTCGATAGTAACTTTGCAGCAGTTCTCTTTTTTCTCTTTTTGTATCGCGCTGGAAGACTTCAGGAAATCCACCTTCTTTCAAATAAGAATCAAATATTTCTAATAACTTACCCCAAGCAGATGTGTATAGCATTTTTTCATTATATTCAATTCCTTTGAAACGGAGCAGTTCTGAGAAGGAGAGTGGCAGCATTATTCTATCGCGATACCGACCTCGCAACTCAGTTGCAATCTCGTGAGATGATAATTTTGAGTTGCTGCCTGAAACAATGATCTTGTATCGTCCCTGATTATGCAAAGTTCGAATTACCCGACTCCATTGGGGAAATTGTTGAATCTCATCAAAGAAAAGATAGGTCGGCTGACGTCCGGTCAGTTGCCTAAAAGCGGTAAACAATTGGTCAATATCTGATGGTGATGTGTTTGTAAATCGATAGTCCTCAAAATCAATAAAGAGGATATCTTCTTTAATCGCTTCTGAATTTAGAAGATTTTGAATAAGCTGATACATATAGAATGTTTTACCAGCACGCCTTGGCCCCACAATGGCGAGTATGTCAGATAATTTTGAAAAATCGACAGGTTCAGCAGCTCGCTCAATTAGATGTGGTAATGATCGTTCTTCGAGCCATTCAGCGACAATGCTTTTTGCAGTCTCAATTTTCATATTGTTCCCCAAAGGAAACAATTTTAGTACAAATTGTTTCTCTTTTATCTTTTATTAAATATTTTGTAAAGCTTTTGGTAAATGTACATTATCTAAATAAAAATGTCAATAGAAAATTTGTGCCCGCGAACCTTTTCCCCAAAATCCTCCTGTTAAAAGACAGAAAAAGGGAGCCCGAAATCGTGAATGAAAAGCAGGTACTGGTTGAGTGTGCACACAATGGCGAGATGGGTGCATCTCGTGAATTGGTTGAACACTGTAAAAAGAATACCTATTACCTTTCCCTCGATCTGACTGGTAATCATCATGATGCGGAGGATCTGTCACAGGAGGTGTTTATTAAAACATATCGGTCGCTGAAGAATTTTCGCGGCGATGCGAAATTGAACTCCTGGCTTTACCGCATAAATAGAAATCATGATCTTCAGCCAGATCTTCAATTCCCAAATCTTCAGAGATGTCAATTAATTTGGATAACACATTTTCTCTTTTTTTGATTGCAGATTCTATAAATTTTTCATAACTTCCACCAATTGGTTGCTTACAATTTCGACAAACTTCTTTTCTATTTTGAGGGTCAATTTTAAATCAAAATGTAGCATGATTCACTCCTTACATTAACATTTATAAAGATCCGTAAAATGGGATAGATTGTCATTTCAAGCGGAGCGAGAAATCTGAATAATTAATTGATATAATAAGATATACAGATTTCTCACTCCACTTCGTTCCGTTCGAAATGACAGCGATATTTTAAATTTGCAGAAGCCTATACTATTTACAATAAATCCAATTTTCATATTAAAAAAATATTCAAAATGAATAACTTTTGACTCGATATAAAAAATACAAAGTTAGTTTTAAAATATAATAAAAATTTTTTATGCAAACCTTTTCCCCAAAACCCTCGTCTTAAAAGACAGAAAAAGGGAGCCCGAAAGAGTGAATGAAGAGCAGGTATTGGTTGCGCGTGCACGCAATGGTGAGATCGCCGCATTTCGTGAGTTAGTTGAGCGCTATAAAAAGAAAATCTATTACCTTTCCCTCGATCTGACTGGTAATCACCATGATGCGGAAGATTTATCACAGGAGGTGTTTATTAAGGCATATCGGTCGCTGAAGAATTTTCGGGGCGATGCGAAATTCAACTCCTGGCTTTACCGCATTACAGTGAATACCTGTATCAGTCAACGGCGGAAGAAATCTGCTTCGGTAATGACCTTGCAGGAAGATTTTGATGGTGAAAGCAGTCCGCAATATCAGTTGAGCGAGGGGGGCGTCAGTCACAATCCAGAGCTTAGCGCTGAAGCGGGATTGATGCAGCAGCATATCGACAAAGCATTACAGCGACTTACGCCGAGGGAAAGATTGATATTTGTTCTGCGTCATTATAATGATCTATCATTAAAGGAAATCGCTCAGATTTTAAAAATTAAAGAAGGAACGGTCAAAAGCATGCTCTTTCGTGCAATTAAAAAGCTCCAAAAAGAATTATCATTTTATCGAAAAGAGTTTTTGGGGTAAGGGATTAGTACCTGAACAGCAAATTTCTTGTACAATGGGCAAAGATTTTTTGACCGCGAATTACGCTAATTACTCAAATTATGCGAATTAATAATTAGCGGCTTGGTTCTGGCTTGTTCAGGTTAGGGATTTGGGATTCGGGTTTGAAGTCATGAGAATTTAATAATAAGAGTTGGAGATATCTAATGAATAACTGCCGAAAGTGTCGCTCCTTATTTGCTGAGGCGCTTTACGATGAATTGAGTCAAAAACAAAAAGAGAGGTTCAAAGCCCATCTGCAATCATGCCCCAAATGTGCGGAACATTATGAAAAAATGCACACCACTGTGGGCGTTATGAACCAGCGCACGCGAAAAGAACCCGCTCCATTTTTCTGGGATAACTATTGGGATAAACTGGTTGATCGGATGGAAGAAAAGGAAAGATCGTTTCCTGGGATCGTCGCATGGTGGCAGCGTTTTTGGCAGAGCATAAATTTTCAACCGAGCTGGACTTATCGAGTAGTAACCGCTGTGGCGCTGATTGCGATTGGGGTACTCATCGGTAAACTTTATTTCGGGCGACCTGTTTCCCAACAAGTCGAAACTATTCAAACCGTACAGGTACCCCCCACAGCGGTTGAGCAAGTTTCTCTGCAACAACGAGCTGATCGATATATTGAGCGTTCTAAAATATTACTGCTCGGCTTGATCAATTTCGATCCTGAGAACGAAGATGCCTATGCATTGGATTTACCCTATCAACAGCAGATTTCTCAAGAACTGGTTCGAGAGGCAAATTTGCTTAAAGAGGAATTAAATGATCCCGCTCAGCAGCAGCTTCTTGATTTAATTGAAGATCTGGAGATTATCCTGCTTCAAATTGCCAATCTTGAATCCGAATATGATTTGACAGGTATCGAACTGGTGAAAAGCGGAGTGGATCGGCGGGGGATTTTATTAAAAATTAATCTGGAAGAAATGCAACAGAAAATTATTTCAAAGGAAGTTGTTACTAATAGAGACAAAATATAAATGTAAAATTTTGTGACTCGATGACGTGGAGTGATGGAGCCTTGGAGTTTTGGAGTGAACAAATTTGAGGAGAGTGAAAAATGATTAAGAAAACCATATATTTCACCATAGTTATATGTATCTGGATAACTTATCTATCCTCATTATCTTTCTCTGCTGCTTTTATCGAGGAGCAGGATGAGGAGGCTAAAGCCTACAAGCAAGCCTATAACTTTATCCTTGATGAAAAATGGGATAAAGCAATTAAAGCATTTGAGGAATTTATTCGAAACTATCCGAAAAGCAACTGGATTGATGATGCAGAATACTGGCAATGTTATGCCAGGGAGCAGAAAGGTGAATCTTTAGAAAAAGTTTTTGATTGTTATCAAAATTTTATTAGAGAACACTCAAGAAGTAAATGGGTGGATGATGCCAAATCGAATCTAATTCGGATCGGTCATAAACTGGTCAGATCGGGAAAAACTGAATATAGAGCCATTGTTGAATCGATGCGAAAAAGTGAGGATGAGGAGATCAGCCTGGCTGCCCTATATGCTCTTCAGCAGATCGGGGATGAACGGGCATTGAAAGCCACTATTGATATGTACGACCGCACTAAAAATGAAAGCATTCGTGGGAAAATCGTTTATGCGCTTGCCAACTATGATTCACCCGAGGTGATTTCCAAAATGGTCGAAATTTCACAAAAAGACCCAAGCCCAAAAATCAGAAAAAATGCTGTTTATGCATTGGGCAACAAAGGTGGAAAGGAAGGGGCAGAAGCATTAAAAAAGATATTGCGCTCGGAAGTCGATAGTAAGGTCAGGGCAAGTGCGATTTATGCGTTAGGTAATACCAATATTGAGGATATGATACCATTTATCCGTGATTTAGCCGTTAACGATAAAGATGAATCTGTAGCAAAGGCGGCTACCTACTCCATCGGCAACATGTCAGGGAAAGAAGCCACCGAAGCGCTCAAGATAATTTTGAAGAAAGCAGCAGTTTCGGAAGCTCGCAGAGCCGCGCTTTATGCGCTGGGAAATCGAGGCGATGCTGGTGCACTTTCCATATTACGTGAAGTGGCGCTGAACAGTGACGATTCCAAATTAAGTAAGGCAGCAGTTTATGCGATAGCCAATACGCATGAAAAAGAGGCTTTGAAAATACTTCAGGAAATCGTTGCTTCAAGCAGAGATGAAAAAACACAGGAGGCTGCGCTTTATGCCATTGGCAATCATGGAGATCAATCCGCAAAAGAAATTTTGTTGAAAACAGCGATCAATGATAAAAACGAACGTTTAGCAAAAGCTGCAACTTATGCTCTGGCAAATATCGTCAGAAAAGGTGAATCCGACATGTTATTAGAGGTTTTAGAGAAATCAAAATTTACCGATGTAAAAAAGGCGGTTCTTCACAGAATTATGGATCAGGGTACCAGTGAAGGAATTAAAATCATTGCTAAAATCCTTAAAAAAGAAAAGGATGATGATCTGCGTCGAGCCGCGGTTCATGCATTGGGGAATGCTGGCAGCGATGAAGCGGTGCCAATTCTTGTTGAAGTTATTAAAAAGGATCCAAGTATTAAAGTGCGAAAAGATGCCGTCACCGCGCTGGGTCACATTGGAACCCCGAGGGCACAGGAGGCGTTGGTGAAGATACTTGAAAATAAATAATCAGATGGACTCCACTTTTAAAGTGGAGTCCATCTCTTTTTTACATTATAGAGTTCTGCAAAATATACATAATTGTCATTCTGAGCGACCTTTGGGAGCGAAGAATCTTAGACCACTAACATCTTGTAAAACCAATAATTTTGTGGTCATAGATTCTTCGTCGCTTCGCTCCTCAGAATGACAAAAAATAGCCATTTTGCAGATGTCTCTTTTACATTAAATTGAGGAGTCAACCATGAATCTTATCAAAAAACAATTCGCCGCATTGTTTATTCTAATATTTATTTTATCTTTCGCAACCAGCCATTTTGCACAAACGGTCATCAAACATTCCAAACCAGGCGATCAACTTGAAAATCGCTGGGAATGGGCGTTGAACCAGGCAAAGAGCCGTAAATTCAGGGACGGATTCTGGATTGGATATAGTGTTCAGAGGCTAATGGGAGTCAACTCTTTCATCGGCTCGATCAAATCGCATCCGAGACCAGAAGAAATCCCTTTAGAGGAAATTATTTATGGCAAGAAAGCTGAACCTAAAAGAAAAAATATTTCCGATGAGGAAACCCTCAAAGAAGCAGCCAGTCGAGCGTTAAAGAGAATCAAAGACCCGGACAGTGGGGAGGAAAAAATTATAAAGGATGTTGCGGTTCTTTTCGAGTTCGGCAAAAAGCCTGATCCAGAATATATCGAAAGAATAAAGGTCAGTAATTTGTCTCTTTATGTTGATCTTAATGACAATCCATTGATCTGGCTTGGGAAAGCTGAAGATGATCAAAGTGTCCCCTTATTAGAAAAGCTTTACAAGGACGTCAGTTCAGAAGACGTGAAAGAAAAAATGGTCACGGCTGTCGGTGTCCATGAACACTCGGATTTAACCGTTTCGTTTTTAGAAAGAGTTCTCAAAAGTGATGATCCTGATGATGTCCGAGAGAAAGCAGCTTTCTGGATGGGGCAGCAGGATAATGAGCGGGCATTAAAAATATTATTAAAAACCGCCCAAAAAGATCGTTCGAGGGAAGTGCGTAAAAAAGCAGTGTTTGGTATCAGCCAGATTGAAGCAGACGGCGCAACGGAAGCAATGATCAATCTGGCAGAAAAAGCAGATGATGATGAAGTTCGAGAAAAAGCGATCTTCTGGTTGGGGCAGGGCGAAAGAGAAAAGGCACTTAAGTTTCTCATTAAAGTTGCTAAAACTGATCCGTCATCCGATGTTCGTGAAAAGGCAGTATTTGCCATCAGCCAGATGGATTCTGAAAAAGCACTCGATGCGTTAATCGATTTAGCGTACCACGCCGGTAAAAAGAGCATCCGTAAAAAGGCAATTTTCTGGTTAGGTCAGAAAGCATCAAAAAAGGCAGTGACGGCTTTAACAGATGTTGTGGACAATGATTCAGATGTAGAGGTTCAAAAACGAGCAGTTTTTGCGCTGACGCAACTCCCACACAACGAAGGCATTTCACATTTAATTAAGATTGCTAAGACTCATCCCAGCCGTGAGATCCGGAAAAAAGCGATTTTTTGGTTAGGACAGAGTGATGATGAACGAGCGCTGGATGCTCTGGTGGAAATTGTGGGGAAGTAGGACAAGTTGGCAACTTGTCTGAAAAATTGTTAAGTAACAAATCTCTTTTTATTCCGTATATCGAAAAAAGATGGTTCCAATTGTTCTGAAAATTAATGTAGTTGCAGACAACCTTTCTTAAATATTCAAGTCTAAATATTAAAAGCGATAGATAGAGAGGAGATGAGAGATGGATTCCACTTTGAAAGTGGAGTCCATCTCCATGCCTTTCGAATAAATTTTCAGGGGTGATGCGATGAAGAGAATTGCCATTTTTGTGATGATGTGGATCGCTGGTTTTGCCAATTTAATATTTTCAGCCGATCTAACCGATGATAAGTTAGTTGTTAACGCTATTCGTCTCAACGAATCAGTAACTGTCGATGGAGTTCTATCGGAATCAATCTGGAAAAACGGATACGGAGTGACGAAATTCACCCAGCGTGATCCAATCGAAGGCGCTGATCCGACTGAAAAGACCGAAGTTAGAATTGCTTATGATGACCATGCGATTTATGTCGGCGCACGAATGTATGATTCGGCGCCTGATTCAATTATCGCCCGATTGGCTCGGCGTGATGCCGAAGTCAGCTCCGATTATATTGCCTTTTTTATTGATCCCTATTATGATCGTCGCAGTGGTTTCTATTTTGCTTTGACTGCGGCGGGCACATTATTGGATGGCGTGCTGATGAATGACGATTGGGACGATGATTCCTGGGATGGCGTCTGGGATGGCAAAGCCAATGTTGATAACGAAGGTTGGACCGCTGAATTTCGAGTGCCTTACTCACAGCTTAGATTTCAAAACAAAGATAAGTATATCTGGAGTGTCAATTTCAAGCGACAAATTGAAAGAAAGCATGAAAGCGATTATTTAGTTTTTACACCTAAAGATGGCAGCGGTTTTGTCTCTCGCTTCGTTGACCTGGTCGGAATTGAAAACATTGTGCCAGCACGACAGGTTGAGCTATTGCCGTATTTCCGCACCAAAGCCGAATATACCAATCCCACCGCAGGAAATCCATTTAACGATGGCTCTCGATACTTACCAGCCAGTGGCGCTGACATTAAAATTGGTATCGGTAATAATCTAACTCTGGATGCCACTGTCAATCCAGATTTTGGCCAGGTAGAAGTCGATCCTGCTGTAGTGAATTTGAGTGACATTGAAACGTTTTATAGTGAAAAAAGACCGTTTTTTATTGAAGGATCGAGCATCTTTAATTTTGGACATGGTGGTGCCAGTAGTTTTTATGGTTTAAATTGGTCGGAGCCTGACTTTTTCTACACACGGCGTATTGGACGTGCTCCTCAAGGCAGCCTCCCTGAATACGATTATGTCAATCTGCCTGAAGGAGCACGTATCCTTGGCGCAGCAAAACTTTCTGGCAAAGTGGGAAATAACTGGAATATTGGAACGCTTCATGCGGTTACCAACCGAGAAAAGGCCGAGCTTGATCTTAATGGGCAACGATCTCTTTCCGAAGTAGAGCCACTGACCTATTATGCAATTTTTCGCGGTCAAAAGGAATTTCATGAGGGCAAACAGGGGTTGGGATTAATCTCGACCCTAGCAACTAGAAAATTTGGCAATGATCGTTTGCGGGATGAATTGAATAGCCAGAGCATGAGCCTGGGTCTGGACGGCTGGACTTTCTTTGATAAAAATCGAACCTGGGTCATAACTGGCTGGACTGGCATGACGCATGTTCGCGGCAACCAGCAGCGAATGATGGATCTCCAGCAAAGCTCCCGCCACTATTTTCAAAAACCAGGCGTCAGTCATGTGAAAGTGGATACCACTGCAACTTCGATGACTGGCTTTGCTGGCAGATTCTGGATTAACAAGCAAAAAGGAAATTTTATTTTTAATACAGCATTGGGTTTTATCGATCCTAAATTTGATGTCAATGATGTTGGATTTATGTGGCGGGGTGATGTCATCAATGGACATATTATCGGTGGTTACAAATGGGTGAAACCCGGCAAATTTACCCGTCATGCTGAGCTTCATTTTGCGACATTCAGTAGCTGGGATTTCGGCGGCAATCGTCTCTGGAGCGGAATTTTTCAATATGGTTATCTCAAATTTCTTAATTATTGGGGCATAGAATATTATTGGGCATACAATCCAGAATCTGTGAACAATCGTTTGACTAGAGGCGGTCCCTTGACCCTCAATCCATCGGGTTGGGAAACATATTTTAAATTAGATTCTGATAATCGAAAGCCGTGGGTTTTGAGCCTCGGTTTTAACGGAGGCTATTATGAATCCACAAAATACTTGAACTTCAGTCCCAGCATCGAATGGAAACCCGCCAGCAATATATCCGTATCAATCGGTCCAGATTACACACGAGACATCACAACGGCACAATGGATCGATGCTTTTGATGACCCGACAGCGACTGCGACTTACAGCAAACGTTATGTATTTGCTGAATTGGACCAGACAACACTGGCAGCCAGCATCAGGCTCAATTGGACATTCACGCCACAATTGAGCCTTCAATTATACGCCCAGCCATTGATTTCTTCAGGTGATTACTATGACTTCAAAGAACTGGCGCGACCCAGATCTTATGACTTTAATATTTATAATCAAGAACAATCTGCTTTTGATGGTAAAAATTACATTATCGATCCCGATGGTCCTGGACCCGCAGATACCTTAAAATTTGAAAATCCCGATTTTAATTTTAAATCATTGAGAGGTAATGCTGTTTTACGCTGGGAATATATGCCCGGATCAACGCTTTATTTAGTCTGGACGCAAAGCCGATCTGATCGCGAACAAATCGGTGAGTTTCAATTCAATCGATCGTTCCGCCGATTGTGGAACGCCGATGTAGATAATATTTTTATGATTAAAGTGGCGTATTGGTTTTCGATTTAGTCCATTAATGAAAACTGCTAAATTTGATTCATTTCTGTCATTGCGAGGAGCGAAGCGACGAAGCAATCCTTTTGTTAAGTGTAATAATTTAGGAGATTGCTTCGCTCCTTCGTCGTTCGCAATGACAGAGTAATTTAGGGTTTCAATGGTTTTATTTAGCCATTTATTACCAAAGCAACTAACTACTTGCTAAAATTTAAAACAGGAGATAAAAAAATGAAAACAAGAATTGTTGCCGTTTTGGTGTTAATCTTTGCTTTCGTAATTGCCTGTACGATGATCGCACAAGAGAAAAATGAAAGGAAGCATGAGCAAAAATTAAAAGAGGCAGAAGAAAAGTTAAGGGAAAAGGAATGCGAATTACATTCAATTGAGATACCTGAAATCCACGTTGATTTAAGTGGACTGGAACAATCGATGCAGGATTTAGAAGTCTCCCTACAACATCTGGAACACATCGAGATTCCAGATATTGACATCGAAATTCCAGAGATTGATGTCGACATTCCAGAGATTGATGTCTATATCCCACCAATTCATATTCCTGATATTCACATTCCAGAAATCGATTTTGATTTCAGCGACTTCGATTTTGACTTTGATTTCGACTTTGACGATGGATTTATTCATTACCATCATGATGATTGGGTCCACTCAGATTTGTTTGAAGATTTAAGTGAGGATGATCAACTCAAAGTTACCGCATTACGTTCGATAAGTCGCCAAAATGCGGATAAAGCCATTCCTGCTATTGAGAAAGTGATAGAAGAAGAATCCAATCCTGCATTGCGTTTTGAAGCGGTACGACAGTTGAGAAGATTTTTAGATGATGAAAGAGTTGTGCCCATCCTCGGAAAAGTTGCCAAAGATGATAAAAATGTCGATGTGCGGAAAAAAGCCATTTACCTGCTGGGGAAAAGTGGGGATAAGCGAGCGGTGAAAATTTTGGAGGAGCTGGCGGAGAGATAAACTTTTGATTTCAGAATAGGGATTAACGATTTTTGATTTCATGATTTATATACTCGTTACGAGTAAGAATTTCATTATTAATGTCATTCCTGCGTATGGAGGAATCTCCTTAATAACAGGTAGTTAGGGGATGCCTGTATTCACAGGCATGACATGAAAAA
>JABAOH010006662.1_pt1 | contig 17271 bp, 12 predicted proteins | sample 7062181 | NCBI WGS metagenome assembly JABAOH01 (sample SAMN14538630, study PRJNA623070) | marine sediment metagenome | biome: marine biome [ENVO:00000428]; feature: marine pelagic biome [ENVO:01000023]; material: deep marine sediment [ENVO:00002113]; isolation source: pool of 5 deep marine... | reverse complement strand
TTAAATTCTACTTCGTCGTTGAAACCATCATCATTGGGTGTAAATGGATTGGAACGAACGATTAACCTAGGATATTTAATCCGAACCTCAATCGTTACCTCTGCTATATTATTTTCTTCATTCTCTTCATGAATATTATTATAACAATCAACAAATACATTAACCTTATGTATGCCTGTTGAACTAATTTGAATAGATGGATTTACCAATCTTACTTCACCGTCATATAATCCATCAATCCAAAATAATGCAAAAGGTTGTTCATTATCATCAAGGTAAAAACTTACTGCAAATGAGTCAGAGCAACTGTTGTTAACGCATGTAATGTGAGCTTCCAACGAGACCTGTGTATTGACATCTATTTCATTTTCTCCTGCAGATGAAATAAAATTAAGAACAAATAGGTCAGATAAAACTACCATTTCACAGGTTCTAAAATGCCAAACCGCTGACCAATCACTGGTCCCATGTTCATTACTCGCATTCGCTCGCCAATAATAGGTCGTAGCCCACACTAATTTACTCACCGTCTGGGAACTATCTACTAGTTGTTTACCATCAAACACCAGCTTACTAAATAGCGAATCTAATGATACTTGCAAACGATAACTGTTCGCACCCTCAGACCTACGCCACACCATCGTCACTGGAATATCCAAATTGTCGGTACCGTTAACCGGCGATACTAACTGCGGGGGCAACGGAGGTGCTGGTGTTTTAAACCAATAATCTAAAATATCAGTATTACCATCCAGATCATGTACTTCGCAAATTACATGAATACTATCATCATATAACCAACCATCGTCTGGAATACGACTAATCTCAAATTCCCAGGGATCACCTGTAACCGTATCTGGCATAACAGGAGAGCCTTTAATTACCAATTTTACATTTTTAAAATTAACTCCTCTTCCTACATCAGTACCACGAATTGTTATTCCAGAATCAATAGGAACTTCGATCATATCTGGTAACGGATAGATGGGTATTAGTTCTGGTGCTATTGTATCTTTTATTGTATAAAAAGTAAAAGTCGTGTCACCATGATTATGCTCGGGGCGAGCAGATAGATCAGATGCTTCTAAATAGACAAGAACCGTGTCACTAAAATCGAATAAGTTGCGCGGATGATATACACATGAGACAAAATAATATTCAGGATCTAAGATAACGATAGTATCTGGTCGGACCTTTTGAACCCCCCAGAGACGACTTTCGATTGTGATATAAATGCTACTTGTATCTACACCTGATTTGGATATGTCATCCACAAGTGTGTCACAAACCGTAAACTTAATAAATGAATTTCGAGGCACATCTTTTTGTCCCGGTTGAGGATAAAGATATTTAAAATAAGGAGCTACGTGATCGTAAAGTATTTCTGCTAATGAATCATTATTAGGGGGATAATCTAATTTATCTTTGAGAGTATCTTGCACAACAGATTGAGAATCCTGGTCTTGGGGATAGAATTTCAATGAAGCCAAACTCATACCAGCAAAACTCAATGACAAACTTATCACCATTAATAGTATTTTATTAGGTGTTAATATTTTGAAAAAATTTTTCATTTTACCACCTCACACTAGTTCTTAATTAATAATTAATTAATTAAATAAAGGCTTAGTGTGAATCATTCATGTTGCAGATTAGTAAATAGGATCAACATGATAAATTTCATTATCAATTTTGGCTGAGTCTTACTGGTTGTTATTTCTTTATTAAATATTTATACGAATATATCTTAATTTTAACATATACATTCTACACGTGTCATGAATTAGTATTATTACACAAAAAAATTAAAATAAAAAGTCTATTTCAGATCAAACAAATGAGTCTAAATTAACGAAATGAGAATTTACAACCAATCCGTTTATTTTACTGAATATTATAACAACTTATAAAAATAACATGAAGACGAGTTATAAACTACATTTACTGACAGAGATCCATGTCTCCTTTCTCGGTGTCTCTCGAGGGAGGCTCAACACAATGAAGAAAAACAAAGAGATCAATATTATACTCGTAAAAAAATAAATTTTTTATAACCTTACGCATTATTTTTTGCCTTGCTACTGCTTATATAATTTATGTAACAATCATAATTAAATGTAATAATTTCATTTTAAAAAATCAAGACCTTTCTTCTTTATTCTAATAATTTTTTTAATTAATTTTTGAATTCCTTCTCATGGTATAAAATAATATCAACCCGTCGGCTCAAATTTCTCCCATAAGCATTATCGATGGGAAATATATATTCTTTTAGTGTACAGGAATTGTAATATTTTATTGGTTCAGCAAAACTTCCTGGATAGCCAGCGTGCTTTTCTCTTAATTCATCCTTTGACGGAATTTTTTGAACTTTATCCGTTGAACTCAACTCACCACATTTCTGCTTTAATTTTCTTAAGAGCCGAGTTTGAAATGAATCGGCTCTGTTATAAGCTAAATTGAGATTATAATCAAAAGTTCCGATATCACATGCATATCCATTAAATTTAATTTTCATTGAGGGTAACTTACATAATTTGTCTGCAAGTTGCATTAATCTCTTATCACCGAAAAGATAAAGTTCGTCAGGAGAATCAAATTGATTTAAATGAACCTGTAATTGTTGTTCTTCAACAAAATCACACTTTAAATAAAACCGTTTTGGAGAAGTATAAAAATCACGTCCGAATTTATCTTGAATCTTCATTTCATATACATAAGAATGGTTCAACTCTACCAATTTATTTTCTTTATCATTTCCAACCCAGACCGTTCTATCATGCATATCATAAGTATTGCTTTTAGGATCAATTTTTAATGGCGTACGGTAAACAATCTTAGCTTTTTTATTTACGATATCTTTAAGGATAAGTTGCCAGCAGACAATATCGACATAAGCTATTACATCAGCCTCAAAAGCCAATCCATCACTTATTCGAGGATTACTGACGATTTCTATTGGTCCAAATAGTTGCAAAATTTCTTCCGGATTATTTGAATCGAAAAGAATTTCAACTCTACGATTTTCTGCATTGACCATAGGCTCTGGGATTCTTTCAACTCGACGTTGTGTAACTTTATAATTTCTCTTCAATTTCACTCGATCAGATGGTGCACGCAAAGAATCCACCAGAATTGAATAAACTTTCTGCACCCGTTCTTGAGCCAATTTTTCCTTTCCGGTTTCACTCACAGGATCTATGTAACCCGCTAATTCAATGTTAACGTCCCTATACAAATTCAATCGATCAGCAATCACTTTCAACATTGGGATCGGACGAATCGGATCCTCTACATAAAATTCTTCACTCACTTCAACACTATTTGTATCAAAAAATACAATCGGTACAATTGGAATTTCAGAATAGGTAAATATTATTTTTTTAGTATCCAGTGTATCTTTTTCAGCTATCACACGCCCACGAGGAATGGTTATGGCTAAACAAGAATTTTGATTATTTTCATTTTTCAGTTCACCTATTTTATCATAAGGATCAACAATGGCAGAAAAGCGATGTTTCCCAATCTCATTTGTATACCAGGGATAATACTTTTCAATAATCTGACCCGCCCCGATGCTATCAATTTGAAATTCTTTTAGGATATAACTTTGATCAGTACAATAAAACGAGTCTCTCAATTCAATTTGAAAATCATAGGCTTTACATTTTCCCAAATTTTGAAGGATAATCCTTATTGTTCCTTGAAAATCATCATCAATATCTGGTAAATATTCATTTGGCATAAACCTTATATCGCTAATGATCAGGTCTGAAGCGGATTTAGTAAAAGAACGAATTTCATCCGCCCATTGTGTATGACTTTTTTTATCAACGGCTATAATGGTCCAGTAATAGGTATCTGGTCTTATGTTTTCTACAATATGGTACACAGTTGTATCTGTGGCAAAATCAAAAAGAACGTTACTCTTTTTTTTAGGTGTGGTACATACTTGAGTTACAGCTTTTTTAACTTCGTTTTCATCAGTGTCAATTAAAATTCGATAAGCAATTTGATCGCACCAATCGGGATCTTCAGAATTTTCCCATTCGAGTGATATAATATGATATTTACAAAATACCTCACCAGAAGCTGGCGTAAATAAACGAAAAGGTTCTGGACTCACTGTATGGATGCTATAGGCAAATTTTCTATCATATTCTAATGTATTACCGAAATCAGTCTGGGAATAATCCAGTTGTGAACCTGTATTAAATGCATCGATACCAACGCTTGCACCAAATGAAAAATCACCTAAATCATCTTGATTATAAGTATATCCACCCCGTAATCCGACAATTCCTCGAAACCAATACTCCGCTCCAAAGCCAACCTTAAAGGTCCCAAATTTATATTTGGCAACATCGGTCGCGATTAATAGACAATGATTCGGGCAGCCTAACATTCTATAAGAAGCACCGAAGCGAAAGCCTAAGGGGATTGAGGTTTTCTCAGTAATAAATGCAGTCTGAATACCAATGTTTTGTGCAGTAAATCCAACTGTCAACGGTTTATTCCAGACATCAAATCGATACATTACACCGAAGTCGGTCGCCAAAGTGAAGGCATCGTAGCTCGCCAATTTACTATATCCAATTTTGGCATTGATACCTGCAGATAAATTTTTGGTCAGCCAATCCATTCTTTGACCGAAGGAACCAATCATCATGATATTACTTGCACTTCCTTTTTCGGTCACCTGTCCTTCGGTACTATCCCATTCTGGCATACCATGAAAAAACAGTCCAATTCCTGCTGTTGTCTTTCGGCTGCCAAGAATTCGAAATTGTTTCACTCCGGTTAATGCACCATAATACATGTCAGCAAAATATTTATTGTACATCGCAGATATTTCCCATCTGCGAACCAGACCTAAGCCTCCCGGATTCCAATAGATTGTATAAAGATCATCACCTACACCTGTGAATGCCGCTCCCATTCCCATCTGTCTGGGACCGATACCTAATTTTAAATAATTTGCACCAGTTCCGAATTGAGCAATTGAATGAGAAGATAAACAGAGAGTTAAAACAAAGAAAACGACAACTATTTTTCGCATTTTTCCCTCCACAAGTGATTCCGCGGATTGTATGTCCAACTCTTCAACTTGTAGTTTCTTGTTAATTATTTAACTATTGCAAAAAAACGACCCTTCATTAATGCACAATGATTACCTTCTTCCACGTTTTAAAACCACCAGCTTCCATAACAATGACATAAACATCACTTCCAACAATCCTACCATCTTTATCTTTACAATCCCAGGTTAGAGACTTACCCGTAGTCGTGGCTTCAGAATTCTTCGGGTAGAAAGTATCTTCTAGATTCTTAATATGCTCTCCGGCTACATTAAAAACATCAATTTTGACCTGGTTTTCTTTGGCAATGAACACCGTGATTCCAACATCTTCACCACGCCGAGATACATTTTTATCTAAAATCAATTTATTAGGTGCGATAAGATAAAACATGGTCTCAACAAAGTCGGATTGACCTAATTGATCAATATATTCAAATCTCACAACCCACGGTTCTTCTTCCAATTCAGTAAACTTTTTGGGTGGTTTATAATCCGGTTTTATCGCTAAAATGTCTGGCTCGACTGGAAATTGAGGCATATTTGTTATATCACCTGTGAAATCGATTTCGTTTTGCTCAAAGGGTATGATTTTAATGGAAAAATCTTCCAGATAAATGGGCCAACTCACCCAGAACATGATCAAATCTGCCAGCGTAATTCTCAGCGGTTCATCCGTCTGAGGATAAGGTTCATTCGTAAAAGCAACACGAATTTCTGGTCTTAAATCCTGAATTAACCAAACTGTGTCATAAGCTGTAGCCATTAATTCTTGATCAAGAAAAATTCTGGCAGAATCGATGATTGACAACCATTGAAGTGGTAATTCATCTTTAACATCTGCCATATGGTTAATCACATGATTTTGTCCCATATCTACTGTATAGCTTGGATCAATGTTTGTGACAATATCTACATAAGGCGATTGCCAATTTTCAAGCGATATGTTTTCCAACAATCTATTACCATTATTCGAAAACGTTATTACGTATTCATAACTTTCTTCATAGTCAGTTAATTTCCAGAGATGCCCCCTGGCATTTTCAGTCAATCTTGATGGAAAAGATGCCATATCCATCCATATCGTGGCAGTATTTGCTGGAACTAAATATATTCCCTGGTTGTTTCGTCCTACTGGTTGAAGATAATTCGGATACTCAATTGTTAAATCTAGAGAACGCCATATCCCATTCATACTTGGAGTTGGAGTTGCGTAAGATACAATATAATAATTGTTCAACATATCAAAGAGCTGTTGAAATACATCAGTTAATGCATCTGCTGAGGAGACATCAAAATATAGTCCTCCGCAATGATTTGATAGCGACTGTAAAATTTGTTGATTAACAGTACCATAATTCAATACAAAAACAGGAACACTCAGTCGCTTGGCATAGTCTATCACTTCATTATTTTGAATAAAACTAAAATTATTCCCATCAGTAACTGCAATAACCGCCCGCCTTCCAGACTGTTTAGCCGTTTCTGCTACTCCTCGATAGATCGCATCAAATAATGCCGTTGGTGACTCATTGCTTTCCTGTGTGACAGCATTGCATACATTTTCAAAATTATTTGAAAAAGGTAGCACATTTAATAAATGATGAGAGAAGGACACCACTGCAAATTGATCTTTTGTTATGGAAAAACCATTTATAAAATTGCACAATTCATTTTTTATAGCGGTTAAGATGTCGGATTTGCTTATGGGAACAACTATTGTGGTTGAAATAGGAAATCCGGCATCAGGTAATATCTCAGTAACTGACAGGGGATCAACAGGTTGATCATTTTCTGATAGTGACCAAATATTCGTGAGAGCAATATTTAATTCAGTCATTTCATTTTCTGACACCCATCCTAAAGAGTTCCCTAATTTACGAACTGGATGTAAATTTTGATCCAATACACTGGTATAGGCAAAAATATCATCGGGAAATTTTGGGGATTTATCACGAATCGTGGTATCATAATATAAAACTTCGTTGGTATAAACATGCAGTTCAGAAATTTGAACCCGAGCGATCGTCGAATCAATATTGTTCACTTCAGTTAATTCTGGAATCACTGTATCACAATCAGCATATACAATTATCGTATGATCCCCTTCAGGTGGATTTTCCCAAATTGCTGAGGCAGGTTTTGTTTGCTTACCATCTTCTTGGAGAAATGGTATAACAGTCTTATCTCCAATTTGAGTCGAGCTATTAATTTTATTCAAATAAAACGCCACATTAAAAGGTTTTTCTATCGGGGATATTCCGATATTTTCTATTGTTGCGTTTAATTCGATAGGGTAACCTGGTGAATAAGACTCAGGCAAAGGATCGATCTTTGCGATAATGTCGGCTGCGATGACATTGAAACTGATTCTTGCAGAATCATAATAAGTTCCTGATTGTATCTCAGCAAAGTTTTCAAATACACTTTTTGGGTATTGTACTTTAAAATTAGAATCCACCTGGAAAGGTATGTAAATGGTACCAGATTGTTTAGCAGCAAGAGAATCAATATACCAGCTATAAGTATTATTTATAATAGCATCGGGTAATGGATTAGGATTTCCAATGATGATACCGGATGGCATTTCATCAGTTATAAAGACAGAATCAATAGCTCGATTACCATTGTTTCTATATATAATCATATATCTACCTGTATCTCCTGGGGCATAGGGACCTGAGGGTGACACACTTTTTGAAATAGTTAAATCAGGCAAAAGAATCACTGTAACATCAGCAGAATTAGAGTTATAAAAGGACTTCGGTCTTATACAACTAATGGTCATAATGCCAATTAACGTTTTGCTCTCCTTTAAAGAATCAACTGTTAAAGTAAATTGAACGGCTTGGTAATCATCCAAAGCCAATTTGTCTACATGCCAGGTAATCGTCTTCAGCAGATACGAACCATCTTCAAGACGGTTAATTGAATCAAAAACTACTTTAGAGGTTTCAAAATTACGCTCTTTCAATCTGGTAAAATTACCATGAAAGTCGCCAGACAACATTTCATTTGGTGCATAAAACTTAATCAACAAGCTTTCAGGTTCCTCAGTACCGATATTTTTAAATGTGAAAGTATATTTAATGTCTTCCATGGGGAGTACTTCATCTATATTTGTCAATAACTCCGTTTTAATATCAACATAACTCGGCTTGAGGAGATTGTTTGAATCTTGTGAAGAGTTATTTTTTATATCCTGTGGCGCAGACCATGAATGATCAAGCAAGATGCTCGAAATCATCAAGATTATTAGCAAAATGACGAGATTAAAGCGAGTTGAACCAATAAAATGAATCACGCTTCTCACTTTTCCCTCCCTTTGTTTTATATATTATTTTTTTGGATAAAATTTAAGCTTTTACTTGCAATTAAAGCTTAGACTTATTTTTAAATGGCAAAAATAATGTAACTTAAAATCTTTAGTTATTGAATTAATAATCTACTTTCTATGAATTGTCTGGTTTACTAAAAAGAATTTACACTAACCTTTGAAGTTGCACCGAAGAAGATATTTCGTGCCAAAAAAAGAAGACAAAAAACCCATTTAAAGTCGAGGTAACACAGTTGAGGATTCACAATGATAAGAAGGTTATTTAATTGAGAAATTATCCCTCCTTTATTCAAAGTCGATATGATTTATCTTTTGGATTCGTAAAAAATATAATTGATTTATTAATAAATGTCAAGTCTTTTTTTAATAATTATGAAATTAATAAAATCGACATAATGATAATAAAATCTATTAGTTATTGTCGATTAAATTAATTTTAATTTACTTATTAAATTTAATTAATATTAATGATAAGATTGAAATGATAATAATAATTGGAAAAATAATATTTTTAAAGTATCAAATTTTAATTTTTAATAGAAAAAATGATTTGTTCTGAAGGTAATTAAAATTAATTTTCAGTGATTAATAAAAATGAATTAAGCTATTATGTTTAGCGGATAGATTAATATAAGGAGAACAGAAGCAAAAATTATAAATCTAATGACGTATTTAAATCAAAATTATTAGATTCCTTAGCCTTTAAATAAACTAATCTGCATTTAGAACCGAATCAACCGCTGTATCTCTGGCTGAATTAAGTTTTCCTTTGTCACAACATAAACTCCAGTATCAATCCTTTTCGGAACTGATTCACTTTTTAATGTCTTCACGGCTGCTTTTACGCCTTCATAGCCCATTTTGAAGGGGTCTTGAACGATCAGGGCATCAATCTCGCCGGCTTTGAGTGCTTTAACTTCATTGGAGGCAGCATCAAATCCAACAACTTTAACCTGCCCGATTTTGTTTTTCGTTTTCAAAGCTTGAATCACACCGATTGTTCCTGCCTCATTAGCTGCAAATATTCCTTTTAAATCTGGATGTCCCGTAAGAATATCTTCAGCGACAGCCATGCCAATGGCGACTTCACTTTGTGAATAGCGAACTGGTAGCAACTTAATATCAGGATATTTTTTGATCTCATTAACAAAGCCCTGTTCGCGCATAATCGATGTAGCAGCGCCTGGGACGAATGGTATGCAAGCTACCTTGCCATTTTCATCGATTAATTCAGCCAACTTCTGTGCACCCTTTTGTGCTGCAACAATATTGTCAGTAGCAATAAAGCTGATTGGAAGATCTGAGTCTACGCCAGAATCAATTGTAATAATTGGAATCCCTTTAACGTTAGCCTTTTCAATAACTGGTATGAGCCCTTGTGCATCACAGGCCGCCAGGACAATGGCATCAATGTCTTTATTGATATAATCCTCAATAATTGCAATTTGCCCCGCAATATCTGTCTCCTGCGCTGGTCCTTTCCAGATTACTTCTGCGTCAAACTCTTTTCCAGCCGAATCAGCACCCGCTTTCACAGTAACCCAAAAGGAATGAACCAAGCCTTTTGGAGAGACAAGGATTTTGGTTTTAGTTTTCTCAGGTCCACCTGAGCATGCAATTATAAATAAAAGGACCAGTGAAATGAAAATGAATCTTTTTAACATTTGATTAACTCCCTTTTAAATTAACCCTATTCCCCTTATACCATATACCTTTATACACTATACCTTATACCTCATCACCCAATCACCTTGATTTATAATACTGATCTATAAATACTGCAATGACAATAATTGCACCGATGGCCACTTGCTGCCAAAAAGCAGAAATATCTAATAAATTTGATCCATTACGAAGAACGCCGATCAAAAGCGCCCCTAAAATTGCCCCCCAAATTGTACCGCTGCCACCACTTAAACTGGCTCCTCCAATTACACAGGCGGCAATCACATCCAATTCATATCCCAGTCCCGATGTCGGCTGCCCAGTGCTTAATCGTGATGCTAAAATGATTCCAGCAACACCGTATAGAAATCCACCCACTAAATAAATATAGATCAAATTTCTTGTCGTTCGAATACCAGAAAGTCTAGCCGCTTCAAAATTGCTGCCAATAGCATACGTGTATCGTCCAAATGGTGTCTTGGTTAGAACGATATGCCCGATCAATCCTAAAAATAAAGTAATCAATACTGGTATTGGAAAAATTCCTCCTAATCTTCCATTTCCGAGCACAGAGAATTCTGGGGGTAACCCAAAAATAGGTACACCTTTGGTGACAATGAGGGCCAGACCTCTGGCAATGCCCATCATACCAAGGGTGGAGATAAACGGAGGCAATTTGCCAAACGATGTGAGAAAACCATTGATGAACCCACAAAGTGATCCGATTAAAATACCAGATACTGATGCCAGTAAGATATCCACTCCATCAGCAATTAGCATTGTAGTTACCACACCTGAAAGCGCCATAATCGAACCGACTGACAGATCAATACCCCCCGAAATAATAATCCAAACCTCACCAATGGCCATGATAGCAATAACTGCCATTTGCAGCCCAATGGAAAGTATGTTTTCCGCAGTCAGGAAATGTGGCGATAAAATCGTAAGAACTAAAATGATCAGCAATAAGCTCAATACTGATGCAAGTTTTCTTAAGTACAACGAATATTGTTTTAATTCCATTGAAATTTAAGTTTAAGATTTAAAACAAGGCATAAATGAAGGGAGCCAATGCTGATCCTTCAGTAAACATGATCAAGAAACCTAATAATATCAAAAATAGGATAATTGGTCCCAGCCACCATTTTTTCCTGACTTTTAAAAATTGCCAGAATTCTACGAGTATAGAAAGTTTGCTCATTTTTCTTTCCTATCCTTTAACACTACCAAGTGTTAATCCAGAAATTAACCAACGACTTAAAATTAAGAATAGTATAACCACAGGCAGACTCACCATAATCGCACCTGCTGAATAGAGTCCCCAAGATGTTTCCATTGCAGATTGAAAAGTTTTCAAACCGAGAGGCAACGTGAATAAACTTTGATCTTGAATTAAGACAGCAGCGACGAGGTACTCCGACCAGGCTGCCATAAAGGAAAATAATGCTGTGATAACCAGTGCTGGAGCGGCTAAAGGCAAAACGATTCGCCAAAATGTGCTGAATTGGCTGCTGCCATCGATATAAGCTGCTTCTTCCAAGCTAAATGGGATGGTATCATAATATCCTTTCATCTGCCATGTCGTAAATGGTAGAGCCGATGCCGAATAGGCAATAATTAAACCCGTATAGGAATCGTATAGTTTCAGTTTAATCAACATAATAAACAAGGGCAACAACAGCATCGTTAAGGGAAACATCTGTGTGGTAATCAAACCAACCATCGCCGATTCCTTGCCAACGAATTTATACCGTGAAAATGCATAGCCAGCCGTCGCAGCCAGGGCAACGCCAACAATCATCACAGCACCAGAAATAACTAAACTATTTCCCAACCACTGGAGGAATGGCTCTGTTGTGAATAGTTTGACATATGTATCCAATGTCGCATCTTCAGGAATCAGTGCCAGTGATTTGCTGAGAAGACGATCTCCTCGACGTAACGAAATTGTTATCACCCGCAAAATTGGATAGATGGCAAAGAGAGTAAAAATCACAAGCACAATATAAGCTCCAATCTTGCCTGTTAATGATAAGTCCCTTGGTTTACGCATAGGATAATATTTCGAATATGTTTGAAATTACGAAATAAGTGGTAGTTGCAGCGGTAGAAGCAGTCGTTTAATCATTACTACTGCCCCTGCCCCCGCTCCTGCCAGCCTAATAAACTGCTTCTGTCACTCGAGTTCGTTTGATAAAATTCCAGCTAAAAATCAATAATATTGTAAAGATAATCATCGAAAACGCCGCCGCATAAGCCATGCGAAAATACCTAAATCCAGACTTATAAATCCAGGATACAAGGATATGTGTTTTGTCTGCTGGCTCGCCCCCATTGCTTACCAGCCACACGATATTGAAATTATTGAATGTCCAGATAATTCCAAGGGTAACTGCCGGAATCATAACTGGCTTGATAAGCGGAAGCGTAATGTTTTTCAATTTATGCCACCAGGAAGCGCCATCAATATCAGCGGCTTCGTATAGCTCATCTGGAATGCTCTGCAAACCGCCAAGGGCAACGATCATCATGAATGGAAATCCCAGCCAGACATTGGTGATCACACACGCCGTAAAAGCACCCCACTCGGTCGTCAGCCAGGGTATTTGCACTCCAAACAGTCGGTCTAAAGTTAAACTAATCGCGCCGTATTCTGAATTAAACATGCCCCTCCAGGTTAAAGCTGTAATATACTGCGGAACTGCCCAGGGTAATATGAGTAATGTTCGGAAATAGAATTTTCCCTTTATATCTTTATTCAAGATTAGCGCCAGAAAAATTCCAATTGTAACATGAAAAAAGACGTTCACTACAGTCCAGAGAACCGTTTTAAATAAAAAATACCAGAAAGTGCTTTCTTTGAAAACAGCAATATAGTTGCTTAACCCAGTGATCCGCCAATTATTAAAATGAGTCAGGTTCATGTTCGAAAACGAAAGGATGATGTTATAGAAAAATGGGTATATAACCACCATACTCATCACGATCAGTGCCGGGAGTGTATAAATATAGGCTAATCGGTTATTTTGAATATTTCCGACACTGACTGCCATGTTATTCTCTATTCTCCTTGATTAATTTTTCTGCTAAGATTTGCATCGCTTTCGCTGCTTCAACCGGAGTAACTTGTCCTGTAAAAATCGATTGATAGCTGGGACGCATGGCATCCCAAATCCAGCGAAGTTCGGTTACAACTGGCATTAATGTACCGACTTCCATTTGATAAATCGAACTCCGGATGATCTCATTATCGGTCACCTCCGGATCTCTAAACGCTTCTTTTCGTGACGGAATTGTGCCCATCGCACGCGTAAATTCCAATTCAACTTCAGGCGAAGTCAAATATGTTAACAATTCTAACGTAATTTTCAGTTTTTCACCTTTTAAATTGACATTTACAGAATATCCGAGTGGGGAAACCATCGGCGAGGGCCAGATTCCTGTCTCATCAATCATAGGGATTCGTGTAATCCCAACATCAATGCCGTTTTCAAGATATGTACCCCAGGACCACGGACCGTTAATAATCATGGCTGCGTAACTATCTAAAAATAGAGCATTAGAAATTTCATAGTCACATTCAATTGGGATGATTCGATCTTTGTTCGCCAGATCATAGATGAGTTGAGCAGCCTTAATTGTTGCTTCAGTATTTAAAGTTGGACGACTTTGTTGATCAAGGATATTACCACTATAACCTCTTATGAACGGAACAGCAAAAAATGGTTCGGTATAATTCCAGGCTAATGCGTAACGATCTGGTTTACCGTCTTCATCGAAATCTTTCGTCAATCTTTTGCCTATTTTCCTCAATTCAGCAATGGTTTCTGGAGGTTTATCAACAAGTGCTTTATTGTATACCAGGCAGAGATGATTTCCGACTTGATCGGCAATTTGATAAAGATGACCCTGGAACCAGGTATTCGCCGGGATTGGTTCCGTTATGAAACGATCTAAGAACAATTTGTCGAAAAGATTTTCAAGAGGTTTTATTACTTCAAGTTCGACAAATGGACCGACATTATCACTGGCGCCCCAGAATAGCGCCGGTCCACTACCTCCCATTGCAGATATAATGTAATTCGTCCGCGCCGTTTCAGGTTCATAAGAAAGCTGGCTAAATTTCCACCCAGGATATCTTCGAGAAAATTCAATTAATTTCTGCTGTAAAATCTTTGTCCCGATTGGTCGCATGGAATGCCAGATCATAATGACGCTTGCACGATCTTGAGAACAAGCGATCACTAGAATGATAAGAATAAGCGGATAAAAAATAAGGTGATTTTTAGCTAATCCTTTCTTCAAATGGAATTTAACCTTTAATGTAAATTTTTTTTTGACCTTAATAAAAGCAATTGAAAAAGGGACAGATGCCCCTTCTGGTCAAGTTCTGAATACTTAGTAATTTATTAAATTTAAATAATAAAAAAGCTAAAATCAATTATTTTTTTAAACAATGACTACTTATTTTCAAATCAGTTAGTAGGTTTAACTTCCTCATCAAGTTTGACTTCGGTCGATAAATGTCGAAACCAGAAATAGTACAATCCCACTGATAGAATCACAAGTAAGCTAAAAAGCCATCCGAAAGTATCCCACCTCTGCATCACAATCATCATCATGGTTAAAAATAGAACAACCTGCCAGGGAACTGCAAAAAAAGTTGCAATAATATCTCGTCGATTTTCCTGATTAACTTTCTCTAAAACAGATGAAGGAATCGCATTTTTAATACGGTACCAAAAACCAAACGGTCGGGTTCGTCTATAAAATTCTTTTAAAACGGACTCATCAGTTGAAGAAGTTAATAGAGTTCCGATTATCATAGCGATAAGCGAAATTCCACTGGCAAAGCTGAATGCGACATATTCTGGAACATCCGGGAAAAATGCCCGTTGAATGATCGCTGTAACCATACCGCCAACTGTACCGATGGCATAACCATAACCATTCAATCGCCACCAATACCAACGAGCCAATTGCGGAATAATCATACCGGCGCTGATACTCATGGTTATCCAGCCCCAGATTTCATTGATATTTTTAATAGCAAGACTGAATAAAAGACCAATAATGACAATTAAAATAGATGCCAGCCGACTGTGAAGCATCAACTGTTTTCCAGATGCTTTGGGATTGATATATGCCTGATAAATATCTTTTACCCAATATGCTGCACCTGCGTTCACAGTGGAGTCGAAAGTAGACATGGCTGCTGCCATTAACCCAGCGACTAACAATCCTTTGAGCCCGGTATGAACCATGTTATTAATGACGATTGGGATCACTTTTTCGGGATCATCAATTACCCCGTGTGATGTTCCATAAGAAATACCCATAATAGCGATAGCTGCAATAAAGGGCCAGCGAAAGGCAAGGAGGGACGTCCAAAAAAGTGAAAGTAGTCCTGATTCTCGATCACTTCGAGCCGCAAAATATCGTTGAATCATATAACCACCTGTTCCACCTGATCCTTCGATGGTAACCTTAATTAAATAAAATATTATCGCGATTCCAAAGAGATTGTAAATCGAATATAAGCAATTGGGATCAAAATTTAATTTCCATTGTGGAATGACATTAGTCCATGCCCGTCGTGTGGTTTCAATAGCCTGGAAGGTACCATCTCGCATGGGGACAGATATCGCAAAAGCATCTGGTAAAGGAAATTGAGTTATTGCCATGGTGCAAATATAAATAATTGTGCCGAAGATCAGTACACTCTGAAATACATCGGTCCAAACCACCCCGTATAAACCGCTGGCAACCGTATAAATCATTGCCAGAAGAATCATAAGGGTGGCAGCCCAAAATTCTGACGAAAGGCCCCAAAAAGATGGGATTCCAAGAAATTCGTCGATAAATTTGCCTGAGCCGACAGCGAAATAGGTAACCATGGCAATGGTCAAAAGAATACTGGCAATGGCGGCAATAAATCGGGCAATATCTCCTTCTTTTCCTTTACCAAACCGAAAGCTCATCCATTCGGCAAGGGTCATCACTTCGGCGCGGCGGTTCCATTTACCCATAAAGATCATTAAAAAAGCCATGATGAGTGTCACCCCGCCTCGAATCTCAATAAAAAAGCCAGTAGCACCGAGTGCAAAAATCCATGCTGTGTTAATCATGGTACCACTGACATCAAGATTAGAAGCCATTCCAGAAGCGCCCAACACCCACCACGGTAATTTTCGATTTCCAAGAAAATAAGAAGTGATTCCAGTAGATGCGCGTCTTTGAAGGAGTAGTCCGATAGTGACCATTGCTGTGAGATACACGACAACAATGGCATAATCCCAAATGTGCATCCCATCTCCTTAAAATGAGAATGTTCGATGTAAATAAGGAAGGTTAATTGGAAATATTGTTCAGAATTAAAATTCTCTATTTGTTAAGCTCGGATATTTTCTCGATATGTTTTAAATTCTTTCATAGAAGCTTTGGCGACGTCTACTCTAATTACCTGGTCATCGATAGAGCCTTGATCCCAATCTTCGATAGCCCGGAGGGCAGCCTTTTCATCAGGTATCTCTAAAAAGGCATATCCTCGGGAAATGTTTGAGTAGCGATCGCGAATAATCTTAATGTTTTTAACCACTCCGTATTCACTAAACATTTCAAACAGGTCAGTCTCGTCAGCATCCTTAGGTAAATTTCCTATGTAGATCCTCATTTTTTCTCCCTCCTAAGTAAGATATGATTACCTCTTAAAGACGTGATGTGGTTCTGGTTTCGATAAGCCTCCTTTGAAATGATGTTAATATTTTATTAAAAGTAAAACATGAATTATAACAAATTTTTTTTTAATTGTCAATATAAAAATTTAGAAAAATATAATTCTTTATTGTCAAGTACAGAATAATTTTATATATTAACAAAAACACGATTTCATTTGCGCAAATTACCTTGCAGGTGAACAACTGAAATCCTGAATCAATCCTTGCATTTTACTGACCTTCCTCTACAAGTCGAGTTGAATTTTTCACCTGCATTTAATGTAATTAGATTTGAAACCTCCACTCTATAATGGATAGCTATTTGGAGGTATGGATTAATAAAAAAAATGAAAATCCCCCTGATAAAAATCAGCCCAAACTTTTAGATCAGGTACGCTGTGCCCTGCGCATCAAACATTACAGCAAAAGGACTGAAGAAGCTTACATCCACTGGATTTAAGGGGTGAGATAAGTTA
>JABAOH010014314.1_pt1 | contig 17272 bp, 13 predicted proteins | sample 7062181 | NCBI WGS metagenome assembly JABAOH01 (sample SAMN14538630, study PRJNA623070) | marine sediment metagenome | biome: marine biome [ENVO:00000428]; feature: marine pelagic biome [ENVO:01000023]; material: deep marine sediment [ENVO:00002113]; isolation source: pool of 5 deep marine... | reverse complement strand
CGAGTGGTAACGCCTATGTCGCTAACAGTTATGCTGTCAGGCGAGTCAATGTAAATAACCATTGTGGTGCCAGATGACACAGCAATATCATCGCTAGCTTGAGTGAACGTTCTAGCTGATCCCTGAACAGTGATGCTAGCGGTGACGGGACCAGTTATGTTAGCGTTTGTGAAGTTTAGGTCAGATGAAACTGTTACGCTCGCCGCTGACGCATCCCAATAGTAAACGCTCGTCCACGCTGAGCTTTGGTCGCGCACTGTTATTTTGTCGAGCAGAACGTCTCTTCCACCGACGTTTGTCAAGACAAAAGCTGCCTGAGCCAGTGNNNGTTGTAGTAATGTTGATGGCGTAGTAGGTGACGACGGTTGCTAGCAGAACTGAAACCACTAGAATAATCAAAGTTGTAACTACAGTGCTTAGTCCTCTTTTACTCTTTAGAAATCCCTTCATTTTTGTTTTCACCACAAAAGTTTACTTTATGGTAAGGATAAACCGTTTGTGTGTATCTTGATGCTACACATTCAGAGCGTTGCAAAAGTAAACAGTTGGCTTCTCCATCACTGTTTTCCAGATAAACCAGTACTAAGCGAAGATGATGTTCCAGTGTTCCACAACTCAAAGAAAAGCATTTTTAGAGCTTTGACAAAGGCTTCGTAATTCGTCCATAGAGAAGATATTCTTCCCTTTTTCCTTCTCACTCCAACATCCTGTAAATCGTTATCATTTTTGATTGAAAACAGAATTTGCCCTTGATCGGATATTATGAAGCTTGGAAGCTCCTTAACATTCGAGGACAAGTACTTTACATCAGTTAATTTCATTTTATCAACAATAAAGCGACTTTTTGGCGAATAATTGGTTAACAGTTGAACTTGAAAGCGTTTCCCCGAGAATTTTTCCAGTTTATCTGTGAAGCCTGAATGATAAAGACGTAAGAGATCTAAATCAGGAGCAAGCAAGTAAATTTCTTTTTTGGAATTCTCAAGAAGTTCATCAGCCTTCAAATTGATCTGTTCTTCCCCTTCCAGTATCTGAAAAACCTCCTTACTTTGAGGCTCTATCTTTTGTTGAGGAATAGAAAACCAAATGTTGACAAGATTTTTCTTCTGTCTTTCAAGAAGTTTTATCTTTTGTTTTTTAGCTTTTATGAGAATATCAATAGTTTCTTCAAACGGCGTAGCCATAAATTTCAAAGGTTTTTCTAAAATAGAAGATACAAGCCCTCTCTTTTCCAAATCACGCAAGATTCTATAAGTTTCAGTTCTATGAAGAGAAAGAGCATCCGAAATTTCACGCGCTTTACGCACTCCAGACCTTGCAAGATGAATGTAAACCCGTATCTCATTGTTTGAAAGCCCAAAACCAAGAAGCGTATCCTCAATGACTTGAAGCGACTTAAGGGGCTCCTTGTCCTTCCTAAGAAGTTTCCATACGCGTGCATTATCCTCGTACAAGTTAACTAGTCGTTCAGGTTTTTCGGTTGTTGTTTCCACCGGATATCAGCCTCAGTTTCTGAATTCGAATCGAACCCAGATTTGGATGTTCATTGTTTTAATCTCGTATTTTATACTTCTGAATCCAAAATATGTATTGGAAATAAGTTATCTGCCTTACTAGAACTCTGCTCAAAAAAGTTTTGAATTTTAATCAGGAGCTAACCAAACATTCTTTTAGATAATCATCTAATGTTTCGCCGCCAATAACTTCCACATTATAGTCTGCGGGATCTATTGAATGCTTATAATTCTTCGCTGGAATAATGACTTTCTTGAACCCCCACGTTTCAGCCGCCTTAATCTTCTCGTGGAGTCCACCAACTGCTGTTACCTGTATCACATTATCCACGCCAATGTTGATTTCTCCGGTTACGGCAACGTCTTGTCGAATAGGCTTTCCTTCTATTAATGAGCAAAGAAGAATAGTCATTGTAACTCCAGCGCTGGGTCCATCAACGCCATAGGCTTGAGCGAAATCTATGTGAGAGAAATAGTCATAGGCAATGTCAACGCCATACTTCTGTAACATGACACTTCTGACTTTTGCAACACTGTCTGTAATGAATTTTTCTTTTTCTCCTTTTGCTATTCCAGTGACCTTGTAGTATTCTCCTAAAGGATTCTTTTGTTGTTTACTGCGTTTTTCCAAGAAGCCTTTAACAGTTAAGACGTTACCAGTCATTTCTCCACTGTAGGGATCGGCGACAACAGCGATTCCATAAATTTGACCGAGCTTCGCTCCTTCAGGTCTAATCTCGAGGAGCTTTCCTCTTTCGCTCATCTGGTGTTCGAGAATTTGCTTTTGAATGGTTTTACAATGTTTATCTATTGCTTCTTTAACATGCTTTCTTTTGACCACTTGCGAGTTCTCGTCCATTGCTAAGGTAGCAGCAGTTTTCACTGTGGCTATCATTGGTCGAAACTTTGTGCTTAATGCGTCTTTTTTGTTGCTTCGCCTACGTCCTTCATCAATGATTTCTTCGCAGGCTTCTCTGCTGAAAGGAATTAAGTGGAACCGAGAAACTTCTTGGGCAATAAACTGAACATATTTGCGACGGTTTTCAACAGTGTTAGGCATATCATTGTTCATTCGGACAACTTTGCCATAGCCATAAATTCTGTCCATAAGTGCAGGGTGAATTTGTCCTATGCTGTCGAAGTTTCCAGCGCCGACCAAAAAACACATGCATGGGACAGGTTCGGTTGCTACAGCCATTGCCGCGGTTCCACCAGCGTCACTCCACCTGCTTCTTAACGTTATGGGCAATTGACCGTCTTCTAGGACAGTCAGCAACGTAACTGCCTCATTTGGCTTCAAGTTCTTAATTTCGTCGATGTAAATAATGCCAAAATGAGCCCTGTGAACATCTCCTGTGGTCACTCTTTGGTGCTCTGGCGTTCCTAGACCACCAGTCTGCAATGGATCCCAAGCAATGCTTCCAAACAACTGAGCAGACCCATGACCAGTAGCATCTATGAACGGAGCAACCTTTTTTGAATTGTCAACTATAAGCTTTGGCACATTAGTTGCTTTAGCTCCACTTATTCCCTTAGAACCACCTAAAATTCCAAAGCGTCCAATAATGACTACGAGCAACAGCAACATCAGCATCATTCCAGCTGGAAGGAATGTTGTGCTTCCGATATTAACGAAAGCATCCAATATGAATTTCAGAAAATCACCATTGTATCTTGCTTGTACTGGGCCGTAGTAGAAGGGAGTATCAATTGTTGCGTTCGCGTCCCAGATAAGTTTCTGTTGCCACAAGTAGTAGAAACCCGCAAACAGGAAAATTGCGGCTACCGCTATCATTAGGTAAGTTAGAAATTTGATTCCAGCTCTTTGAAGAAATAGTTTCTTGGCTTCCTTCAATTTCTCTTTCAAAATAATCTTTTTTCCATCACCAGCAGGATGACATGAAATTTTAGGTTCACTTGGAATCAACTTGTTTGACCAACAGACAACATCTTGAAGTTGAATCTTGTGTAGTTTGTACAGTTCAGTTAGATGGGCTGCAAGCGCCCTCCCAATCAAGGATTTGCCTGTCCCAGGGTCTCCAAGCAACAGAAGGTATGGTCCAGGAGAAATCATTTTTGTTACTTCCGGCTTCTCCTTCTTCGGGTTTTTCCAAGTGTCACACCATTCCTCCTTTTCAAGATACTTGAGCTTATGAACCCATTCTTTAAGGCAGAGATAACATTCATTTAACGCTCGTTCTTGTCCGATAACCCACTCGAGTAGGTTGGTGGAAACTGGATAATCTTTTGTAGATTTGAATGTCTTCCAGTTCCATTTCTTGCCGCGGATGATTTCTTCTTCCTCGCTGAAATAATCTAATGTTGCTTTTGCATTAGCTTCGCTGGTGTTTTCAGGTGGTGACATGGTCTTCTATGATGAAACAAGACTTTAGATAAATTAAACCTTATTTCGAAAAAAAGAACATAGCAAAAATGGATTGCAACGTTAAAGCGAAATCGATTTAATGGATGATGGCTATTTACATAAAACAATGAAATAGGTTTAATTTGCTGAAATTCCATATATTTTATGAAGAAAAAGTGCAAACAAAAGGGAGTAGAAGAGAATTAAGATGGAGAACAAGTGGAGCAACGTTCAATTTTTTGGAAAATATTTAATTCCAAAAAATAATATTTGGTTGAAAAGAACTTGTTTGCTGTTCACTTTCATTTTATTCGATTACTTTGCAACCCTCATATTTTGCACAACACCAGCGAACGAAGCTAATCCATATGTACGGATGTTCATGGAAAACTACGGCGTTCCACTGGGACTAACAATATTTGACTTTTTGATTAATCTTCCAATCTACCTGATCTTATGTTTTAATTCGCATTTCATAAGTTTGCCTCAGCAACTGTCAAAAATAGTGAACCTTCCAGTTGAGGTAAGTCTTGCATGGTTTTTGGCTGGATATCATTTTAGTGGTGCTACGAGTTGGTTTTGGCCTGCTTCAGACATGATGCGTCAAGCAATGGGTTTTGGTCTCTATTTGGTTGTTGCTGCAGGAGTCTATTTAGCATAAGTTATTGTTGATTTACTGACTGGTTTTAGTTTTTGAATGAAACGTAAATGTACTTTATTAATCATTATTTGCAATTCACAAGAGTTAAATGATTTTCAATGCTAGAAGCTTTAACACTAGTAAGAATCGGAAACAGAATCGGAGGTGTATTGGTGTGACACAATATTTGGTTCTACTGAAACTGAGTCCAACGAAAGTAATCGATACAATAAACAATCTAAGGGGTCTTCCCCAAAAGCCTAGCCCAGGAGTAGACCTGCAATACGTCATGAACGTTTTCGGAACTTGGGACGTAGCCATGTGGTTTGACGCCGACAACTCTAATCAAGCCTTAGAGTTCATACATAAAAAGTTAAATCAGATTCCAGGCGTCGTTGATGCGTACACGGTACCTGCTTTCCCTAACAGGAAACCGAACCAGAAGCGAGAAGCACCCCCAAAGAACGAACCAGAGCCAAAGGACGAAGACAAAGAGAGCGAATGAGTTTTCCCTTTTTATTTGACACTGTTTCAATGTTCCAGCGGTGTATGGCGAAAAACATACGTGCACGTTTGTGTTATACTAATCAAATCACTTCACTTCAACCGTCTCGTCAGCTTTCTACAAGCCTCATCTTCATTTTACAGAACCCATTCTCGTACAGTAATATCACTATGTACAAACCTCATGAGTGTGTAGCAGAATGTTACATACAAATTTTCTTATTCGGTAGAGATTTGCTAAATAACTGAAATCAAGATTCAATATTCAGTCCGATTGGAGAAATAAGCGTTTTGAGTAAAAAGATAGTCCGAAAAAAGGCGAAATCGAGCGATTTTTCAGATGACAGAACGGATGAAGTTAATTTGTCCTACCTTCTTTTTCAGCGTCAAGATTTGGAAATGTTTGATGAAGAAGAGATAGAAAGAATAAGAGGCGAAATCGAACAAAAATTCTCGGACTCTTTAAGAATAATAAATGAAGAAACTCTGCAATTAAGCGAGTTTCTGATAGAAGATAAAAAATTGGCTAAAGAACTCTGCAGGCTTATACGGCCAGTTCTCAAACGATTGGATCTATCTTTTGTCATACCACCCGAAGCCATTCCAATATTCAAGAAAACTGACAGGATTATTCTAAACGAAACGGGACACCTAATTTTTTTTTATGAGAAAACTAAAGTAAGTTCTAGACCTTTGGAGGAGTATTCCCCAGAGATTGTTTTAGCAGTATTTTTGATTATTATTCCTGAACTTGGAAGGTCAATGAGATCGTACAGAAAGACAATTAGTATGAGGATCAACTTCTTTGAAAGGATGTACCGCGGATTAGAAAGCATTAACAGAGCATTTGAAACTTCAAAAGAAAATGCTGGAGGGAGTTCAGAATGACATATGAAGGAAAACAGCCCACCAAAATAAACAAACCAAAGTTGGACCGTGAAAAATGTTGGGCAACCTAGTTACAGAAATACGTAATTTCTATTCTCTGAAAGAGTTAAGTGAAAGCGTTGAGGATGAAATCAATTCTTACAAGACTGCAGTGGAAGAGTATAGCCAAAGGTTAGGATTCTTTCTCAGAGAGTTGGAAGCAACCCACGGCGACCAGGAATGGTTCAAAGAAATATCTGCTCTACAAAAATCATCCAAGAAAGAAAAAAGCAAAGGCAAAAAGAAAAGCTCGAGCTGGACTACATTTAAAGATATTATGCTTAGCGCAGACAAACAAGGGGAGGCCGAGATGCTTTTTGAAGTCATTGAGGAAATGAACAGAAAGATCATGAAACTTGAAAAATTTAGAGACACAATTGAAGATTTGAAAAAATTTGGTTTGGGAAAAGACATACTTTACGTAACATATGTGCGTGATGAGATTCCTGAAAAGCTTGTTCTACGTAAAAAAGGAGAAAAAGAGATGGGGGAAAAATTCGAGTTTATAGCTGAGTTTTCTACGGTTAAAACTTCTTGAAACTTATGTGATAACAGCGTTAAAGTATAGTATATAAAGACTTTACCAAATGCACGCGCAAAAATAGTGGTTCAGCCAGTTGATTATTCAGAATCTTCCAGTGAAAGTGTTTTCACTGTTCTCTGAAGTTCCTTTGTAACTGACGACATTAATTTGAAACGAGCTTCAATCTTTTGTCGATGGGAAGTAATGAGTCTCTTCAAAGTTGGCACGACATCGTAAGCTATTTTGATAAGGAGTCCACGATATCTCTGCTCTGTCAAGTTTATTGACTCCATTTTTTTATCTGGATAAAGGACAAGAAGCTGGCCAGTGAGGTCTAGGCTTGCTTGGTTCACCTTTCCCCATTCTTCTGGCAACACTGAGGTGGAAACAGGTAGCTTTTGTGGAACAAATTGCATAACCCTAATAAGCGTTTTAAGGAATTCTGTAACAAGCATGCTTTCTTCTGATGTAAGTTCGGACATTTGCCCTATTTCTTCACGTATGTCCTCCAGAGATTTGAGAGTGTCTTCTAGACGTTTCTTTTTTGCCTCTTTGGGCTCTTGGCTCATGAGCACCCCCTTTGAAGGTGAAAGCAAGAATTAGCTAAAAGATTTGTATGTAGCAGGATACTTCGCACATTTTTGATGCGTATGGGCTTTAGGGTTTCGTCTATTGTTCGTGTGTATTATGTTTAGTGAGGGAAATAATTCATAGTCGTAAGTCATACGACATAATATTTATATGGTTTCCAACCTATATCTAATGTTGAGGCTGAAATTTTGTCGCTCCAAACCCGAGGGACAACCACGACAGACGACGAAGTGACCCACATTAGACGAAACGGCGCTAGAATCAGTATTCGATTAACAAGGAAACAATCTGCGGCAAAATCGCCTCTCGAAGGCTTATACAACGTCGACCTTGAAAAATATAATCTCCATCGAAATTATGAATTCCCAGATAAGGTTAGAGGTTTAATTCCAGCTAACACTCCACCATACATTCAAGGCGATCATGACTACGTTAAGCAGATAATAAGAGCTCTTTACTATTTTAAACAATGCGCATTAATTGGACCATCTGGAACAGGAAAGACGCATATCGCTTATCTCGTTGCTGAACTTACGGGATTGCCTATGTATGAGGTTAACTGTGGTCTTCAAACATCGTCTTATGACCTTATAGGACGGTACATTGGACTTGGAAAAGAAAACTGGATCGATGGACCATTGGTTTCTTGGCTTAGAAATGGAGGTTTAATGTACTTGGATGAAGCAAACATGATGAAGCAGGATGTTGCCACTAGACTGAATCCAGTACTTGACACGAGGGGCCACATGGTGATTACGGAGAAGGATGGTGAAATCGTCAAGCGCCATAAGTTTGGATACGTAATAATTGCTATGAACCCCTTTTCAGCAGAGTTTGCGGGAACCAAACCCATGAACGCAGCTTTCAGAAGACGAATGAGCGTATGGGTAAATTTTGACTATCCAAGTGTTGGAGACAGGATTCTTCCCGAAGAAGCGCAGCTGATAGTTAGAAAAGGTGTGGATGAGGACACGGCTTTTAAGGTTCTTAGGGTTGGAGCAGAGATGCGGAGGCAGTATAAGGAAGGGGACTTGCCTTACGGACCTTCACTTGGAGATTTAATGCATTGGGCGGTTCTGATTAACGATGGACTTGATCCTTTAGCGGCTGCTGAGGAAACAATAGTTGCTTTGACCAGTGATAGTAAAGAAGTGCAGGGTGATGTGAGAAGAATTATTGAAGGCGTTTTTAAGAGCGGTTAGCCGGTCACTGGTTACAACTTCAATAGAAAACGGTGGTTCCATTGGGCTACCTTGAATATGCTTGGTCTCTATTCTTCAAAAAAGACCAGTTTGAGACAAAGTTGCGCATCGACCCAAAACTTACGCAGCCAATTCTTTCACGTGACAAAGTTGGCTTTGTGATAGCTTTGCCAGAACCCGTTTTACATGGTGATGAAGGGGAGGAAGCAATTTCGTTCTTGGGGTATCAATTTCCAGCGGAGTCTAAGGGAAAACTGCAAGTTGCCCGGTTACTAAAGGCTTCTGTCTTCCACCTTAGCGCACACATTGTCACTTCAAATTTTGAAATGTATTCTAAGTGGGAGAAGCAGAAAGATAATCGTGTTGCAAAGTTTGCGGAGTCATTAGTTGAAGATGTTAAGGCTAACGCCTATATCTTAGCACGGCATCCTGACAAGCTTGTGGACATAGCTTTCGCCAACTCTCTTGCTTTTAAAAGAATGAAGCCTCTTGGAAGAATCTGGAATTCAGCCACTCGAATCATGGCTGCATCGTTGTTGCAAGCTAATTTAGGAGTAGCTAAGGGAAAGATAAGAACGGAAGAACAGAAAACGGTCAGTCAAGTAGTGAAAGAGCTTAGACAACTAAAAGAAAAAGCATTAGAATCCTTCGCTGGTGAGCAGGCAAATTTAGACAATATGGAGTTAAAAGTCGCGGATAAAATTTATCATGCCCTTGAACATTATGAACCTGTACTGGAAATCCCATCACTGCCTCATACAGAACAATTGGAACACTGTACTCTTTTTCCTCAATATCAAGTGCAACCTGACGATGGAGTCGGAGACATCTTCAACAAATGTTTAACAACTCTAGGAGGAGAAGCTTCAGGAGGTGAGTCACAACAGACTATGCGGAAAAGGGCAGTTGAGGCAGAGGCTCTTCAAGTCTATGATTCTTGGTCTCGCGAAAAAGCCAAACACGAAAAGATTCTTGACAGATATGAAGAACTTATATCCCTAACCAAGTTCAAATCAATCGGCTTTCCAACTGAAGACTACACGCAATACCTTAGAGCGAAGACAACGACTAAAAGCTCAACAAGGAGACTCATAGATAGTCTCATGGTGGCGTTTGATGCTTTGGATGAGGACCCTAGAAAAATGTTTGGTGTTCTAGACATTCAAGAAGTTATACAAGTCATGGCTAGTAAGAGTCCGAGAATGGATGTTTTCATGCGAGACGAAAATATAAGCAAAAGCCATGCTTGGGTCATCCTCCTTGACGCCAGTAAAAGTATGGGCTACATTGGCGATGATGTTCGAAATTTGTGTATATGTCTTGCTGACACTGCAAAGGAACTGTTGATAGATTCAACTTCTTGGGGAATTTATGCATTTAACGATCGGTTTCTCATTTTGAAGGACTCAACAGAAAGATATGGGCCTAAAACAAAAGCAAGGATTGGGGGACTAAGGTTTGAAGGGCTCACCTACATGCCGGATGCTCTTAGGCTTGCGGGAGAAATTCTAAAGAAGAGAGCCGAAAACCTTAGGCTGTTGACTATTCTCTCCGATGGACGGCCCTACGGCTATTCGAATGTAACAGTGGCTCTGGGGGAAACTCTTGAGTTTCTCGAAAAAGTTGGTATGGTTGTCATTGGGGTGGGAGTTAAGACCAATAGGATGGAGAATTTTTTCAGGGTAAATTGCAATGTCAAAGACATGAGGGATTTGACAAAGAAATTTTCGCATCTATTTCTAGATGCTGGTAGAGGTGCCGTTGGTCTTTAGCAAGAAGCTAACTGAAGAACAGATTTTTGAGAAGCTTGAGAGACTTTGTGTATAAGGGTACTAGTATAGCTAGTGAAGATTATAGAGAACTTCTGAGTATTTTCTTTGCCATCATTGGTTAACGTGTATGTGCACGCATGTAGAAAATGTGTGTAGCATGTTCTTACACACAAAGCGAAAAAATCGTTAAGGTTTGAGATTTAGTGGTGAGGTTGAGAAAAAAAGGTTAGGTTCATCTGTTAACAGTTTAAGTGAAGCGGGGAATCAGTCATTTCAGCAGAAAGTAGCGCATCTGGAGTTTCAATTGAAGTCGATGTCCTAGGTTTGCGTGGCGTTAAGTTTGGGGGAAAGGAAGAGTCGGCTACGTTTAGTTTTGATGTTAATGCTAAGTTGGAAGAGAAGGAGCGGAAGAGTGGGAGACTGGTTGTTAGTTTTGTTTTGACTGTGGGCACGAAGCCTAGTGTGGTGAAGTTTGAGGTTGAGGGAGTGGCGACTCTTTCTGGCAGTAATACTGCAATAGAAAAGTTGTTGGAAGTTGATCCGAAAACGAAGATACCTTTACTTCTCCACAGAGTTTATCAACGTGTTTTTACGACGACTTTTCTTTTGGCTACGGTTCTTGATACGCCTTATCCTCCTCCTAACCTGCTTTTTTCTAGTGAAATGAATAGACATGGTTCTGGAAGGCGGGTTGGGGAGGAGGAGGATAGTGGAGAAGAGGAGAAGATGGCAGTTAAGCCGAAACCGAAGGCAAGACGCTGATAGATAGACTCGTTATTTTTTCAACATTCTTTTGAATGGTAATTGAAGAGTGTCAACCATAGAAGAGTTATAGAATACGTAATTTTCCTTATAGTAATCAAAAAAAATCATATATAAGATGTTACTAATCGATATGCGAGAAAGGAGGATGGGTAACAATAATGAAACGTATGTTAGGAATATTACTAGTTTTAACATTGGTTTTTCTCATGACAGTTTTCTCCATCTATTCGTGGACACCGACACCTGTTAAAGACGACCGTAATGTGTTCATGCCAGGATCACAACCAGGCGAAGTAGGCACTTTTGACACACCAGATAAATGTGACAACTGCCACGGAGGTTACAATATCACTGTGGAGCCAGCTTACAACTGGAGGGGCTCTATGATGGCTCAGGCTGCAAGAGACCCATTGTGGCTAGCCTGTCTAACAGTGGCAGATCAGGATTCCATATGGGCTGTTGGTAACCCCAATGCAGGAGACATCTGTATACGTTGTCATTCTCCAACAGGGTGGCTTGAAGGCAGAAGTGATCCCACCAATACCGCAGCCCTTAGAACAACAGATTTTGATGGCGTTCAGTGCGATTTCTGCCACAAGATGATAGATCCGTTTACCCAGTTAAATCAAACAGATGTCCCCCCAGAGACAGCTTCGTCCACCACAAGTTCAGCCAAAGTCAACTCACTGGAAATTCCCATTTACGCATATCCCTGGCTCCTTTTCATTCCCTTGATTATAGTAGCCAGCAAATCAAAAATAAACTCTAAAAGAACCTGGACAATGTTGAGCATAACACTTCTTGTGATCCCGACTGTAACTTCGGTGGTGATATACAGCCAAACACAGTCAGTCGCCCAATCAATGGCAGAAGAAACTTACCTAAGGGATATAGAAGTGTTGAGAACCCTTACACTCTTTAATGGAACCCTGTTTCTCAACACCGCCACAAATCTTCCCACCTACTATGGCGATGGCAGTCTTCCATATTACGTGGAAAATGCTGCAGGGCAGTACTTTGTGGACCCAGGTAATGCTAAACGGGGGCCATTCTGGGATGCCAATGCGAAGCATCAGATATACTATTCTCGTTATCACAAGAGCAAGATGTTCTGCGTAACATGCCACGATGTCTCAAATCCAATTCTTGCTAGCGTGCTTCTTGGTGAAGATGTTCCCGAGACACAGGCAGCAGCAACTTATTTCCACGTAGAAAGAACTGCCAGCGAATTTCTCCTGAGCGAATATGGAAGAGGTGGAACTGCAACTAACATCCCACTTATACCTTGGGCAGAAAAGTGTCAAGACTGCCACATGAGAGATGTAACAGGAGCGGGATGTAACAAGGCTGGTACACCAATTAGAACTGACCTCCCACTACACGATTTGACTGGTGGCAACCAATGGATTCTAAGAATTCTAGCGTCAACTGATTCAGCCGGACCTGTATATGACGCATATAACTATGCTATTCTCTCAGGTCTGATGTACGAGGGCGCCCAGATAGATGTTTCTGGAATTCAAGGATATGGACAAGCTCTCTTAGATGGTGCAGACAGAGCAATCCAGCAACTGCAAATGGCTGCCAACCTCAGTGTTGTAGATGAAAACCCTACTAACGTTACAATAAGGGTCACAAACAATGGAGGGCACAAGCTCATCTCAGGTTTCCCTGAGGGCAGGAGAATGTTCCTCAATGTGCAGTTCTTCGATGAAGCTGACCGCCTGATAGGAGAGATCAACCCATATGAGCCTCTTGTAACAACAACGGATGCTAACGGCAATGAGGTCTACGTGTCAGGTGGTGACCTCAATAAGACACATGAAAGGCTAGTGTGGGAGGCTGAGATGGCAAGTGTCGAACTCACAGGGGAGAATAAGACCTTCCATTTTGCCCTTGCCACAGACCGCTACAAAGACAACAGGATTCCACCAAAAGGTTTTGACACAACTGAGATGTACACAAGACTTGTCCAGCCAAGGTGGGAAGGTGAGGACGCACCAGACTACTTTACTCCTGAAGAATATGCAGGTGGCTATGATGATGTAACGATAGCAAAACCTGCTGGCACTGCTTCTTGGAATGCAACCCTCTACTATCAAACCACTTCCAAAGAGTACATCGAGTTTCTTAGAGATGAGATAAACGGAGATGGTAATACCCTGCCCCTTGAAGCCTACATTATCCAAACTGACCCCTTCTTCGCCAACTTGAAAGGCTGGGGCAATGCCATCTGGGACCTCTGGCTCCATAACAATGGAGCTGAGCCTGTGGTAATGACACACGTTGGAGGCGAAGTCCACGACATGTCTGTTACAGGCGTTGCTCCCTCCAAAACATTTGTGGGACAAGGACTCACCTTGAGCATAAACGTGACAGTAACAAATCAGGGAGCCTATTCTGAAAACTTCAACATAACTACCTACGCCAACACAACTATCATCGACACACTTACCAACATCACCTTAACAAGTGGAGACTTCACAACCATCACTTTCATATGGAACACTACAGGCTTTGCCAAGGGCAACTACATCATAAGCGCCTACGCCACACTAGTTCCAAGCGAACTCGACGTTTTAGACAATACCCACATCTACAGCGCAGTTTTCGTGACACATGCTGGCGACTTGAACGGCGACGGAGACGTGGACTGGTTTGACTTCGGCGATTTCGCTCAGGCTTATGGAAGCAGTGTTGGCGGTTCCAACTATGACGATCAGTGTGACTTTGACTGGGACGGCGATGTTGACTGGTTTGACTTCGGTGTTTTCGCTGCAAACTACGGCAAAACATATCCATGACAAACTATGGACTAAGCTTCGGCCGTCTCGCTTGTTTTCCCTCCATGTTCATAATTGAATTACTGTGAAAAAGAAGGAAGTCTTACACGCGCAAATGGATATCATAAAAAATCTAAATTATACAAAATAAAAATCGGTAGAAGAACCGATAGTCAACTGCTTGTTGTTTAGTTACGATTGGAGGGCTTGGTATATCTGAAGAGTCTGTTCAGCTGCTTTTGTCCAAGTAAAATACTGCAAAACCCTTTTGCGCCCATTTTCTCCCCACTTTTTCGCTTGTTCAGGGTCTTTCAAAACCGCCTTTACTCCCCAAGCAATATCCGCTGCATCTCCACCATTCACATGGATTCCATTCTGATCTGGACCATGACATATAACCTGTTCTTTGAAGCCAACTACTCCATGAGCTCCAACTACGATTGGTTTCGCCATAGACATAGCTTCTAGGCTTACAATGCCAAAAGGCTCATATGTAGATGGAAAAATGCAGATGTCAGAAGCAGCATAATGCAGAATTCTTTCTTCTTCTGGGACAAACTCGAAATGGCATACAACTTTATCCTCTATTCCAAGTCTTTTCGCCGTTTCAACAACGTCTCTCTGCTCTTCCCCCTTACCCAAAATCACCAACTTTGTCTTAGGATACTCCTCCAATATCATTGGCATACCCTGAATTAGGTTTCTAACACCTTTCACCCATGTTAGTCGCCCCAAGAAAAAGAGCATACTTTCATCATCTTCAATGCCATGTTTGCGTCGAATCTTCTTAACATCTTCCTCCTTGCATCTCTTAGGATCGTATCGCTCAGGGTCCACTCCATTCCAGACTACGCTGATCTTTGATACAGGCCAGCCGTGTCGAACAAGGTCTTCCCTCATCGCATGACTGACAGTGATTATACGATCAACCGCCTGACCAGTCGCCCATTCAAGATGAGACACTACTGCCGAGCCTCGACCACCACTCCGACCCCACTCAGTGCTGTGAACGTGAAAAACCACAGGTATCTTTGTCTCATTTTTAGCTATGATCCCTGCGATACTGCTCAACCAGTCATGGACGCATAATACGTCAAAGTGGTAGTCCTCCTTCTTGATTAGGCTATTGATGAGTTTTGTTGCGCTAAGAACGTTGTAGATGAAGATGTCATTGAAGAAGCGGATGTTTGTTCCCCATTTTTTCAAGTCATCAATGACAAACATTGGGAACACGTTGCTTGCATTGGCGATTAGTGGACGATGAATTTCTACGCCTTTCCTTATTTCCCTTGTCCGTAAGTCTCCGGGATTAAGTGTGAAAACTGTGACGTCGTGTCCGAGTTCAACGAATTCTCGAGTTATGTATTCGGCATATGTGCCTAATCCGCCCACAAGTTTAGGTGGGTATTCCCAAACAAAGAAACCGATTCTCATTAAGAGCACCTTGTGAGTAGTCTATACATTGTAAAAGAAAAAAAGGCTTGCGTATAGCAAAGTCAGATACATAATTAGGAAGTCAAATAAACTTTACAGTTCGGTCAAGCAATCTATCCGTATCTTCGTTTTCGGATGAAAATCACGGCTACGAAAGCTATTATGGCGGCGACCACACCCAAGATTATGTACAATATGTTTTGGTTCATCCAAGTGTCAGTTACAAGGAAGGACACCAATTCACTTTGAGATTCGACTCGTAAATCGTCACCATCAAATTTTGCTTGAACACGCCAAGTCCCTATGAAGTGTGGTTTAAAACTGGCAGTAAAGGTGCCGTTTGAGTTCGTGTAAACATACCGTTCGACAGTTGAGCCGTTTGGCATTGTAAATATTAACCCAACACTCATATTTTCCACGACAGGACTAACCGAGCCGAATACTGTAACATTTTCTCCGATGATTAACTGAACTCTGCTTATGTTACAAATTATTGACATTGGAGTTCGGTTTACAGTAAAGTTTTTGTAACTAGTGGATGCACCAAAATAACTATCGTTGCCACTCCAACTTGCTAACACTGTCCAGAGCCCAGTTTTGTTTGGCATGTAAACATCGTTAAAGAAACCACTGGAGTTTGTGGACACCACCTTAGACACCACTACATCATCAACAGTATAGTTTAACGTCACCGTTGCTCCGCTTGGGGAGATAAGACCAGTAACCGTGATGTTTTCGCCGTAATAAATAGTGGAGTTGGACAAAATGATGGATATGGTGGTTGGAGTCTTCACCACGTAACTACTTTGCGTTTCAGCGTGGTTATCAGCGATGTCAGTTGCCAAAATTTTGTATTTAACCGTGACACCGGCTGGTTGTCCAGGTATTGTTCCAACATACGTTTGGTTTTGAGATGCTGACATAACGGTTGAAGTCCATGTTGCCCAGTCATCTATGGTATAATTCAACAGCACTCTCTTCAAGCCAAATTCATCGTTTACACGAGCGGTTATTGTCGTTTCATTATTGGAATATGCTTTTTCTATAGGGTTTTCGATGCTCAAGCTCGGAGCTTCAAAATCTGTTTTAACCGTAAAATTGAGACTGCCAACTCCGTCTTCAGCTATCAAAACCAGATGATAAAGGATGTTTTCTTCATAGGGAGAAGTGTAATTGATTAACATGTCTTCTCCTGGAAACTCGCAGCTTGCCATAGCATCTGTGTGCCTGAAACCTGTGCTATTCAAGTTATACCCGCCATAATCTCCTGAAATGTCGCCGTATAGTCCGGGTTCCCAAGCTAAAGGCATAGCGTTTAATAGGTCGCCCATGCCTTTTGATGGGTTCGCCATAAGATACAGTCGGGCTTCATACATGTCAAGGGTATCCGGCACATCAATCCATACCTCTACATGTTTGCTTGTTGTGTTAAATTCGTACGCCCAAGTCGTATTTTCAACTGGCTGGTCGTTCACTTTTCCCATCAGATAACGTTGATACCATCTGTTGGGCTCAATGTTTTCAATCAGCATGAAGGTACCTTCTTCTGCGTCTTGACTTTCTCTTGGGTCATTTTTTATGAGGAAACTATAGTTGCCTGTTTGTTTTGGAGTGAAAAAGGGCTGATCTACCGTGGTTCCTAAATGTTCAGGTAAGCCTGCTGCTTCAGTGTGATATGACTCTAATTCTCCACTGGGGTTGTAAACGAAAACGTCATAGTCTGTTTTAGGATCATCGGGATTAATCCATTCTCCGTAAAAGTACACGTGATAAGTGTGGTTGGCGTTTAAGGCGTAAACATAAGTCCAGTTAGCACCTATCGGAATTTGAGATGCATTTATCTTTAAAGGAAGAACTGGCTTACTCACGTAAGTCCAGTTTCCGAGTGTGTAAGGAACTGATGGTTGCGCTGAAACTTTAGCAGTCATTATGAGTGGCTCTGCTGCTGTTGCGCAATAGATTAAAATAAGAAAGAAGAGACTTAGTTCTGCAATTAACTTTCTACGCAACTTTTTTCCCATTCTTTAACGTGTTGAATGCTGATCAGCTGTTAACATTAGAAAAGCGTCTCTGATCTGTAAAATTAGTTATGAATTGACGGTTACGACTTTGAATATGTATTAAGCAGAGTCGAAATCTGAATTGGATTTTAAATCTATCGCACAGTCAAGCGTACAACACGGCTAGAAACTAGTCTTTCAGCTCCTTCTCCGCCTTCTTCAGTATCTTCCAAATTTCTTCTTTAACATCCT
>JABAOH010137188.1_pt1 | contig 17277 bp, 10 predicted proteins | sample 7062181 | NCBI WGS metagenome assembly JABAOH01 (sample SAMN14538630, study PRJNA623070) | marine sediment metagenome | biome: marine biome [ENVO:00000428]; feature: marine pelagic biome [ENVO:01000023]; material: deep marine sediment [ENVO:00002113]; isolation source: pool of 5 deep marine... | reverse complement strand
GAGGAGATTACCTACAACGGATCGGCCGGTTATTACATCTGGCGGATCGATTCCTACAGCGGCAGTGGAAGTTACGACTTCTGGCTGAAACGGCCGTAGGCCCACAGCTCTCAGCGGGGAGTTCGCTCATTAGGCGGGCTCCCCGCTTATCTTTGACGGCCAGCCGGCTCGTGCGGCGCTGGCCCTCCCCCTTTGCGCGCCGTTCACTCTCCCCGTCGGCTCAACCCCTCGACCAGGGTAGCCGCGTCCTCTACGGAGAGCCGGCCCAAAGCTCCGCTCGAGTATAACGCCAAGGCGACCTTGCCGTTGGGGCGTAGCACGAAGCTGGTGGCATGCAGGTGAGGGGGATCCGCTCTCTCGTTCGCGTAGCAGCCCAACGACGCGACGGTCCGCTTGACGTCCAGTCCGTAGAGCACGGGGAAAGTCAGGCCATGCTCCTCGACCGTGCGTCGGGCATCGTCCCACGAGTCTACCGATAGCGCCACTACCGCGGCCCCGACCGCTTCGAAGCGTCCGATGTTGCTCTGATAGTCAGCCAACTGCTGACTGCAGATGGGTCACCCGTAACCCCGATAAAACAGCAACACCGCACAGCGGCCGGCCAACTCGTCCGGCAACGTCATCTCCCCGCCCTCCACCCGGGCCACGGTCAGCCGCGGAAACCTCTCGCCGTTCCGCATTCGAACCACACGTGCACCGCTCATTCTCCAGGGCAACCTCACCTCCGGCATCTGTCGTCAGCGGGCGGTCGACGCGTGCTCCCGCCCCGGGGTGCGCTTTTGCGAGCCCGCGGAATTCGACGGAACCTATGCAGAGTGCCCGGTCCCCCGCCACCGCGCGCGCTCCGGCAGGCGGCCCGCGACGACGCCACGACCTGTTGCATTGAATCCACATGCCCGCCGACCGGGTTCAGGGCGCCGGATCCCGCGAACGCACGGGACCCGCGCGAGGCGCATGGGACCACGCCCTCTGAGCAATGCCCCGGCAGCGGCCGTATCGGCCCGGTAAATGCAGCCCCTCTGCGTCTACCAGAGCGCGATTGGCTCCCCAGCAGGTCGTTACCGTCATGACTAGCGCGACCAGTCCGTTCTCCCCGAAGGCGACCCGCCCCGCTCGTCGGTCTGACCCCAGCGTCGTTCTCGCCCCCGTGGTGCCACGATCGACGTCTGGCGCGCACCTGGCCAGAGGTGCCTCGAGCCGCGTGACACCGCAGTAAAGGAGGGCATAATGCTTACAGTCAGTGCGATCAAAGCTGATGTTGGGAGTGTGGGTGGCCACACCCAGCCGTCCAGGCGAATGCTGCAGGCGGCGACGGCGGAGCTGAATCGGGCGGTCGAGCGAGGGCTGATCAGCGACTACGACGTGACGCACTGCGGGGATGACATCTGCCTGCTGATGGTGCACCGTGAGGGGAGTGACAACCCCGAGATCCATGACTTTGCCTGGAACGTGTTCACGGTGGCGACCGGGATCGCCCAGGAGGAGGGACTCTACGGCGCGGGCCAGGACCTCTTGAAGGACGCGCCTTCCGGCAACGTCCGTGGCGCCGGACCCGGGGCGGCCGAGATCACGTACGACGAGCTGGCCGCCGAGCGCCCCGCCGAGCCGATCCTGGTGTTCACCGCCGACAAGTGTGGGCCCGGCGCGTTTAACTTCCCGCTCTGGACCGTGTTTACCAGCCCACTCTACTGTGCGGGGCTCATGCTCCCCAAGATGAAGAAAGGGTTCCGCTTCACCGTCATCGACATGGAGCACGCCGGTGCCGACCGGGTGATCGCGCTGGACGCGCCAGAGGAGCACATCGACCTGGCCATCCTGTTGCGCGATGAGAACCGATTCGGCATCCAGGCGATCCACTCTCGCAGCTATCCGAATCAACAGGTCGCGGCGGTCTCCACCGACCGGCTCCACACGATCGCGGGAGAGTACAAAGGAAAGGACGACCCGGTGTGCGTCGTTCGCACCCAGGGTATCTTCCCAGCCCCAGAGGAGCTGGTCAGCCCCTATCTCACCGCCCACTTCGTGGCCGGGGACGCCCGCGGGAGCCATCACATGCCGCTGATGCCGGCGCCGATCAACACCGCGATTACCGGCGCCTACTGTCTGCCGCTGGTTGCCTGTATGGCCTACTCCGTGAACCGCGCCGGCCAGCTGTCGGAGGGGGTGGACGTCTTCGGTAACCCCGTTTGGGATGCGACTCGCCTGCGGGCGCAGGAGAAAGCGGAGGAGATGCGCCGTCAGGGCTTCGTGGGGGCGGCGATGCTGCCGATGCAGGAACTGGAATACAGCGCCTTTCGCAAATCGCTGGCGGACCTCGTGGATCGCTTCCGGATCGTCGAGAAGCCCGCCCCGGCTCACGCGCCCGGCGGCGACTAGACGTCCGCCCGCCGTTTTCAGTGACGAGCGGGATAATTCGAGGGGCAGTCGCGTACTGCCCCTTCGCGTTCTTAGACCCCGGCCGGCCGCCCTCGAGGCGACCCATCGCGGCGGACCGCAGGGGAATCCGCCGGCGGAGACCGTCCGTGCGGTGGGAGCCAGCGATTGACGAGCCGCCTATCCCTGAAGAGATTGGTCTCCCTACAGTTAAACCGGCGAATCGCGCGTGTCGACGCCGGTTCCGGCGGCCCGGCGGCGTGGGGTCGCGAGCCGTCGACAGGTCTGTTTGGAGAGATTGATCGATGAAAGAACAGGGAGTGAGGAGCGGGCAGAAAAAGCTGGAAGGCCTGGGGATTCACAACATCAACACGGTCTGGTGGAATCTCTGCACCCCGGCGCTTTACGAGCATGCCATTCAGCGGCACGAGGCGCTGCTCGCCCATCTCGGACCCCTCGTCGTGCGTACCGGGCAGTACACCGGACGATCGCCGAACGACAAATACGTGGTGCGTGAGCCGTCGAGCGAGGAAAAGATCTGGTGGGGGAAGGTGAACCAGCCGATCGAAGAGGACCGCTACCTGTCACTCCGCGCCCGCCTCACCGCCTACTTCCAGGGCAAGGACCTGTACGTCGAGGACTCCTACGTCGGCGCCGATGCGGCCACCCAGATGCCGATCCGCGTGATCACCGAGACCGCCTGGCACAAGCTTTTCGCCCGCAACATGTTCCTGCCCGAGCGCGATCCTGAGAAGCTGGCCGCTCACGAGCCGAAGTTCACCGTCCTCCACGCTCCCGGCTTCAACGCCGACCCCCGACTCGACGGCACCCGTTCCGAGGTCTTCGTGCTGGTGCACTTCGGCCGCCGGGAGACGATCATCGGCGGAACCAGCTACGCCGGCGAGATCAAGAAGTCCATGTTCACCGTGATGAACTATTTTCTCCCACAGCAGGGCGTGCTCTCGATGCACTGTTCGGCCAATCACGGGCAGAGCGAGGATGACGTCGCGATCTTCTTCGGGCTCTCGGGGACGGGCAAGACCACGCTGTCGGCCGACTCCAGCCGCACGCTGATCGGTGACGACGAGCACGGGTGGAGCGACGACGGCGTGTTCAATTTCGAGGGCGGCTGCTACGCTAAGGTCATCCGGCTGAACCCGGAGACGGAACCGGAGATCTACGACACGACCCGGATGTTCGGGACGATCCTCGAGAACGTCGCCATCGATACGAGAACTCGACACCTCGATCTTGATAGCGACGCGTTCACCGAGAACACCCGGGCCTCGTATCCGATCTCCCACATCCCCAACGCCTCCGTCACCGGCCGCGCCGGGCACCCAAAGACCATCATCATGCTGACCTGCGACGCTTTCGGTGTGCTGCCGCCGGTGGCCCGCCTCACCAACACGCAGGCCATGTACCACTTCCTATCGGGTTACACCGCCAAGGTCGCGGGCACCGAGCGCGGTGTCACCGAGCCGACACCCAACTTCAGCGCCTGCTTCGGCGCCCCCTTCATGGCGCTGAGACCGAGCGTCTACGCCGACCTGCTCGGCAAGCGGATCGCCGAGCACAAGGTCGACGCCTGGCTCGTCAACACGGGGTGGAGCGGCGGCCCCTACGGCGTTGGACAGCGGATGAAGCTCCCCTTCACCCGTGCCATGGTTCGGGCCGCGCTGAGTGGCGCGTTGAACGATGTCCCGACAAAGGAGGACCCGATCTTCGGGGTACAGGTGCCGGAATCGTGTCCCGGCGTTCCACCGGAGATTCTGCAGCCGCGCTCGACCTGGAAAGACCCGGCCGCCTACGACGAGCAGGCGAAGAAGCTGGCCGGGATGTTCACCAAGAACTTCGAGCAATTCGCGCCCGACACCTCCAAGGAGGTTCGCGCAGCCAGTCCACGAATCCCCGGTTGACGCAACCGTCCGCCAGGAGCCGGGCCTGCGCCCGGCGCGTTGCGGGCCTTGGCGTGTCCGCCCGCGACTCTTCCCTGCAAGACAGACACGCGTCACCTCTTCAGCTTCGTTTACTCGACGGCAGCCAGTACTGCAAACCGCGCTGCGACTACGGGCGTAGGCCGTGGCTCAGCCGCCGCGCCGGCACGCCAGCTCTCCGGTTCGGCCGCGGCTGAACCAGCCGCCGGACGCCCGCGATCCTTTCAACGCCAACCACGAATCGGTGAGTCGGCCGAACTGGTCCACGGAGATGATGCGGGTCGTAGCGCCGCGGCTCGACGAGTAGATGACGCGATCGGTCGTGTTGTTGTCGAACACGAACCGTCCCCAGTAGTCGCCGGGCAACCCGGCGAGTTCAAGCTTCGCCTTGGCCACCACCTCGTCACCCGCTGTCGCGGTGCACTGGTAGCTCCCGGCGATGCCGGAGCCGGTTGCCGCCGAGACGGGACCCTCGGCTCTCGGCTTCAGGAACGGCTCGGCGATCAGCCAGGCCGGGGTGTAGCCGTTCGGCGCCTGACTCATGTTCCCCACCGTGGCCACGACGACGCGTTCTTCAGGAAAGATGAGCAAGAAGGCGGTACCTCCGATCGAGCCGCCGCCGTGCGAGACCGTGCGCCGCCCCTCGCGGTCGATGCGAACACGCCAACCGATGCCGTATCCGATCTCATCGCCCGCGTTGTTCCGCTGCGACGTCCAGAACAATTCGACTGTTTCACGCTTCAACAAGCCATCCTCGAGGTGCGCCATGCCGAAGCGCACCAGGTCCTCCGGCGTCGAGAGGAAGCCACCGCCCGCCCACTTGTAGCTGTTGTCCACGAAGGGCGCGTTCAGCACCCGACGGCTGTTGTCCCGGTCGTAGAACTCCGTGCGGTGAGGGATGATGCTGTCGGTGTGGTCGGCGACCGTGTGCGTCATGCCCAGTGGCTGGAAGACATGTCGCCGCATGTAGCTGAGGAAATTCTCCCCGGCCGCGCCCTCGACCACGGCGCTGAGCAGGTTCCAGCCGTAGCTGGAGTAAGAGTAGCGGGTGCCAGGCTCGAACAGCAGGGTGTCATCCTGAAAGATCTCGAGGCCCTCGGCCACGGTGGCATAGCGCCGGCTGCTCAGGAACTCCCGGTTACGGTAATGACGGATCCCCGCCAGGTGGCCCGCCACCTGGCGCGTGGTGATCGGCCAGCGCTTCTCGGGAAAGGTCGGGACGTAGCGCTGCACCGGCGCGTCGAGGTCGAGGCGGCCCTGTTCGTAGAGCAAAGCGAGGGCCGCGGCCGTCAGCGGCTTGGAGATGCTGCCGATGCGGAACTTCGTCTCCGGCCAAACCGGAGTCCGCTGCTCGACGCTGGCGTAGCCGAAACCCTCCGACCAGACGATCTCCCCGTCCACTCCCACCGCCACGGACAGGCCCGGCGTGCGGCTCTCCTCCGTCATCGCCTGGGCCAGCAGGCGGGCGTGGGCGATAGCGTCAGTGTAACGGCTGGGAGCGGGCGCTTGCGCCAGCGCCGCGGTGGTCTGTGACCGGAGGATATCGGGTGAAACGAGCAGCGTAGTCGCTGCGAGGACGAGCAGATGAAGCCGTCTCATGGGTTGCCTCCAGCGAGATCGCATTGCAGGTGGAGCGGGTCGCCGGTTGACTGGCGAAGACGACATCGAGTCGCCTCAATGTCGGTGTGACCCTGAACCACCGCCAGAGCAAGCACGACGGGACAAGACTTTTCGGTCGAGTCGCGATCCGGGTGACCACGGCTCGGCTCCTCTAAGGCAACCGAGGGCCACTCCCGGTAAGGGCTTCTGTACACTCGCACCCGATTAGATCCGCACAATGCCCCCAAGGTTGGTGCGGGCCGACTTGCACCCCGCAGCAAACTACGTCCTTGCGGCGGCGGCGGCGGCCTCCATCTTGTTCCGGGTCTTATCATGAAACGCCCGAATCTCGCACGCCCGAACGACCTCGTACCGGCTGATCGCAAAGGCCTCGGCCTCGCGATCTCGGGCCGCTCCCTGACGACATTCCTCGTGATCAGCACCCTGCTGATCGCCGCCTGCGCGCCCCGGGCCCCGTTGCGTCCGCTGACCCCGCCGGCGGAAGTGCGGGCGCTCTGGGTCGTGCGCCACACCCTGAACCACCCCGACAGCGTGCGCGTCATGGTCCGCCGTGCCGAGGCCGCCGGTTTCAACACGCTCATCGTCCAGGTGCGAGGGCGCGGCGACGCGTTTTACGATGGCCGCTGGGAGCCGAAACCGGCCTCGCTTCACGACGGTAAGTTCGACCCTCTCGCCCTGGTCATCCGCGAGGCGCACCGCCGCGGCATCTCGGTGCACGCCTGGTTGAATACGCACCTGGTCGCCAACGCCGACACGCTGCCCAGTCAATCCACGCATGTCGTGCACGCTCGGCCGGAGATCCTGGCGGTCCCGCGACCCCTGGCCCGCGAGTTGTACAACATGGAGCCACGCGACCCCCGCTTCGTCGAAGCGCTGGCCGAGTACGCGCGCCAGAACCGCGATCACGTCGAGGGCCTCTACACCATCCCAGCCGCCCCCGAGGTGAAGGAGCACCTCTACTCCATCTGGATGGATGTGCTCGAGAACTACGATGTTGACGGGATGCACTTCGACTACGTCCGCTTCCCGGCGCCCGAGTACGACTACTCGCGCCCGGCCCTGGAGCGGTTCCGGCGCTGGTTGACCCCGCAGCTCACCGACTCGCTGGCCGGGCACTTCGCCCAGTTGGAGGCGGACGATCCGCTCGTCTACGCCGATTCGTTCCCGGAGGCGTGGGACCGGTTCAGGCGCGAACAGATCACCGACGTGGTCGAGCGCATCTACCACGGGGTGAAACGGCGCCGCCCGGACGTCACGGTGAGCGCCGCCGTCTTCGCCAACGCCGAGGACGCGTTCGCAAACCGCTACCAGGACTGGCGTAACTGGCTGCGCCTGGGGATCCTGGACGTCGCCTGCCCGATGGCCTACACGCCCGAGACCGAGGTCTTCCGCGCGCAGATCACCGGCGCGGTGGCGGCGGGCGGTGCCGCGCGGGTTTGGGCGGGTATCGGCGCTTTCCGCAACACGATCGAAGGGACGCTGGAGAAGATCGAGGTGGCTCGCGAGCTGGGAACCCGCGGCTTCATCCTATTCTCCTACGACTTCGCCGCCCGCAGCCGGGTCGAAGACGCGGATTCCAGCTACCTCGCACGCATCGGCGAGCGGGCCTTCCGCCGCCCTTAGTCTCATCGGCGCCGGCCAAGCCCTGCAGATCGTAACCGGGCCGGCCGCGCTCGGTCGGTGCGAGGAGGGTGGGGGCGCCTGTGAACAGCCGCAGCCAGCCGAGACCTGTAACCGTCCTCATTATATCCGGGCGGTGGTCGGCCTCCTACTTGCGCTTTTCTGACTTGGCCGTAAGGAAGTGCAGGGACTCTAACTCTATGTGAAGAGGCCCATGTAGGGCGTCACTTCTACCACGGGCCTCTGCGCCATCACGGGCGGGGCGCTGGCCAGGACGATCGCGAGTGCCAGGCTGCTCGTCTTCCTGATCATATCGGTCCTCCCCTGCGGTGGCCGTGCCGCCGGCGACGCCGGGCGCGAGAGATGCTGGCCGGGGTCGCCGGGAGGCACGGAGTCGGGGTCGGGGGAGGGCAAGGGCGACCTGGGCTACGCCGGTGGACTGGGCTTGAGAATAAAGTTGCCCGGCAGACTAGCGATTCGGCTGGACGTCGACGACTATCTCTACGTCTACGAGGCGACGGTAAGTACGAACGGCGGGGAGACGAGCTTCGACTCCCGGTTCCAGGCGGATTTCGTCATCGCCGCGGGACTCGCGATCCAGCTCTAGGCCCGTAGCAGCAGAGGCGGTCAGGTCGCCTGCAGCTCCGCCAGCTTCGCCTGGGCCTGCTGCAACGTCTCACACGAAGTCGGGTCTGCGCCTTCCAGAACGCGCAGCGCGACCTGAAGGTGCTCGATAGCGCGCACGCCGTCGCCGCGATCCGCGTAAACGAGCGCGAGCTCGTAGTGCGTCTTCGGGTTGTAGGGCGTGATCTTCAGGTTCTTCTTCAATTCGGCCTCGGCCTCCGCCAGACGACCCAGCTTCCGGTAGCAGCGGCCGACCGAGCGGTGTCGAGTCACATCCTGCGGCTCCAGCTCCAGCGCCGCCTTGTAACTCTCGAGCGCCCGCTCGCACTCGCCGCGTAGCTCCTGGATCCAGCCACGGGCCGCCAAGAGATCATCCCGCACCCAGCCGAGCTGCCGCTCCTCCACCAACCGCTCCACCTCGACGAGCGCCGCCGCGGCCTTGGCTGTGTCTTCCAGCTCCAGATAAACCTCCAGATAGGCCCCCGGTATCACCACGGTAAACGGGGCGGCCAACTCGCGTTCTGCGTCGTGGATGATCTCGAAGGCGCGGTCGGCGCGCTCTGCCCAGACGTACAGCTCGAGGTTCTGCATCACCCAGTTGGCCAGCACCACCGGTCGTGGCTCGGTCTTCTCACGCTCGGCCCACTCGAGCTCCTTGTATTCGAGGGCCTGGTTGATCTGATGCCGCGCCTGATGGTGATAGCTCAGCGCCGCGTAGGCGGCCGCTCGCTCCCGTGCGCTCTTGGCCACCGCCAACGAACGCTCGTGCAACCGGCGCGACTCGTCCAGCCGCCCGAGGTTGAACGCCATCGTCCCCAGGCGGTTCAGGATGTCTACGTTCTCCGGATCGATAATCTGGGCACGTTCGTACTGCTCTTCGGCGAGCGCGTGCTCGCCGCGTGCGGCATGCAGGTCGCCGAGCGCCTGAAAGGCGGAGTAGTCGCTCGGCCTTGCCTCGGCGTAGCGTTGGAAGTAGTCGAGAGCCCGATCGAGCTTTCCCTGATTCTTGAAAGCGTAGCCAATCCGTCTCAGGTACTCGTGCTGGGTCGGATCGATCTTCAGAATGCTCTCGTACTCCGAGATCGCTTTGGCCAGCTCATCCCGACGCTCGTATTCGTACGCCAGCTGCACCCGGGCATCGATGTCCTCTGGGTACAGATCCACCATCAGTTTCGCCACCGCGAAGCGCTTCCGCGCATTCTCCTCGATCGCCTCGTAGTAATAGAACTTGACGTAGTATTGCCACTGCTCCGGCAAGCGGTAGCTGTACTCCATCATTTGCTGCGCCGCCCGATCCGCCTCCTCCTTCCGATTGGCCACCAGGTAGGCGGCCGACAGGTAGTAGTGGGACAGGGCCGCCGTGGGATCCAAGTCGACGGCGCGCTCCATCAGCACCCTCATCGCCTCCCAGTCGTTGGCGAGCATCGCCGCAAACGCCTGCGCCTGGAGCTTGAAGGCCTCGCGCGAGTGCGTGATCAGATCGGCGATCCGCAGGTCGGTCGTTTCCTCGATGTGCCGATCAGGGATTCCCAAGTCGCGCCGGAGCTGAACCGAGAGCCGATCGATCAGACTCAGGATATCGTCTCCTCTCAGGGTGCGCCGGGCCAGCAGCTTCTGGCGGCGTGTCTCGTAGACCGAGGCGGTCGCAACCAGCGCCTCGCCCTCCCGGGTGAACGAGCCGTCGATGAAGTAGTCCCGGTGGAGCTGGTCCGCGATCTTGGCCTTGAGCGTTCTGGGCAGCTTGACCCCGTCAGGGTGACCGGCGCTCTCGAGTCGGTCGCACACCCGTTTCCAATCCGCGAAATGGATGTAAAGGTCCTGCATCAGGTCTATCTGTAGCCCATAGGCCAAGCCCGACTGCAACCAGTCGAGCGCCGCATCGCCCGATTCGTTGTCGAAGTGGTACAGCACGACCTTCTTGCGGAACTCGCTCTTCGGAACCACCCGTTCGATGGTGCGCCCTTCCTCCGTCTCCACCACCACCGTGGTGGTGGCCGCCCCCAGGTGCTTTCCGGAGAACACGAATCCCACGATCAGGGCTGCGGCCAGAAGGTTCGCGGGAATTCCGAATTTCTCCAGCGTCGCCCAGTCGTTGCGGCCCGGCCTCCCGTGGAAGTAGGCCAGCATCAGCACGGTTGGGATGAGCGATGCCAGCACTACCAGGCAGAACTCGATCAGGTGCGGCGACAGCGCGAAGCGGTCCACCAGAAGGTTGACGAACTCGACGATCACCCAGCTGGCGCCGAGATACAATCCGAGGATTTGAGGGACGCGCCGGCCGAGAAGGTCTTTGATGACAGCGAAGGCCATTTATCTGCTCCCGCGTTCGGCCATACGACGATGGCGGGGACTGCGGCCCGAACGGAGCACGGGATCGGTTCAGTGTTTCCTGGCTCCTACAGGTCACCCTACGAAGCGTCGGCGGCTTTGGTTGCACCAAACCGTAGCGCAGGTTACACAGGACCCGCGAAGCGCCTCGGGCGGCNNTGCCGCCCCCGATTCCCGGGTCGTTAGCCGCCCCTCGCAAGACCGCCCCTGTCGGTCTCTGAAAGGCGCTCGGCCGGCTGCCGGCGTCGGCATGTTTGTCCATATGTTATCTTAGACATAATCTTGACAAAAGCTCGCGCCTCGCCTATCTTGCCCGCTACGTCCGAGGTGCTTTGCACGCACACGACACCCGACCAAGGAGGTAACTGTATGAAATCCAGCCGCTTAGCTCGCTTCGCCGCCGGGCCCCTGACCGCGCTGGCTCTGGCCGCCTGCGCCGATAGCTTCGAGCCCAGCACGCCGGAGGCCGCTCTGGCTCGCACGCCCAAGAACAACGCTCAGCCGAGCATCGTAGAGATCGCCGTCGGCAATCCGAACTTCGAGACGCTGGTGTTCGCGGTCGTAGCGGCCGATCTGGTCGATGCGCTGAACGGCAACCGGCACTTCACCGTCTTCGCGCCCACCGACGATGCGTTCGCCGACATCGGTCTCACTCCAGAGACCCTCCAAGACGCGCTCGACAGCGGCGCCCTCACCGTAGAGCAACTCCGAAATATCCTGCTCTACCACGTGACCCGGGGCGATCGCCTCTCGCAGAGCGTGGTGGGCGCCAAGCAGATCCGAATGGTGAATGGGGATCTCCTCTTCGTACAGGGAACATCCTTGGTGGCGCCGAACAGCACAGCCAATCTCGTGCTGAACCTCATCGACATCGACGCGCGCAACGGCGTCGTTCACGTAATCGACGCGGTGCTGCTGCCGTAACCGCCGGCGTGGGGAGGGTTCACGTGGAGCCCTCCCCCCAGCATCCCCTACCCTCAGCAGACCACGACGCACCTTTGCATGTACGGGACACCGGCCCGAACGAGGTCGGGGTCGATTCGGTGGTGCGTCCAAAGATGACCTTAGGAAGAAACGTCGGCGGTTTTGGCTGCGTGAGGAGCGCCAAATCCCTTTTGCAAGTGTTCCGATTCACGGTGGCGAGCGCTGATGCTGCCAGCCACGTCCCCCCGCGTCGTACCGCGACTCCCACCCGTTTCCCGACTCGACTCCGGGGCTTACCTTGGCGCAGCCCCACCTTTGACCCGCAAGCGCTACTTCTGGAGGTACCGATGAACAGACGCCTGCCACTGTGGGGTCTCATCCTCTTGCTCGCCTGCTCTGCATCCGCGATGGCTCAAGAGGAAGAGGAAGAAGAGAAGCGGCCCGAGCTGAATTCCGCGCTCGTTTCGGCGCTGGAGCTGCGCAACATCGGCCCCGCTCTGATGTCGGGCCGGATCGTCGACATCGCCGTCGATCCCACCCGCCACAGCACCTGGTACGTGGCGGTGGCCTCGGGCGGCGTCTGGAAGACGGAGAACGCCGGGACGACCTGGACGCCGATCTTCGACCGATACGGCTCGTACTCCACAGGCTGCGTGGCCGTGGACCCGCAGGATCCGCTCGTCGTCTGGGTGGGGACCGGCGAAAACAACAGCCAGCGCAGCGTCGGCTACGGCGACGGCGTCTACAAGTCGACCGACGGCGGCCGCAGCTTCACGAACGTCGGGCTGAAGAGCTCCGAGCACATCGGCATGATCCGCATCGATCCGCGGGACTCGGACGTCGTCTACGTCGCGGCCCAGGGGCCGCTCTGGTCGCCGGGCGGCGACCGCGGGCTCTACAAGACGACCGACGGTGGCGAGACGTGGGAGCGGATCCTGGAGGTCGACGAGCACACCGGCATCTCCGAGGTGCACTTCGATCCCCTTGACCCCAACGTGCTCTACGCCGTCGCCTACCAGCGACGCCGGCACGTCTGGACGCTGATCAACGGTGGCCCCGGCTCCGGCGTTTACAAGTCGACCGACGCGGGAGCGAACTGGCGGAAGATCAACCGCGGGCTCCCGTCCGTGGACAAAGGCCGCATCGGCCTGGCCGTCTCGCCCATCGACACCGACGTGATCTACGCGATCGTCGAAGCGGCGGACGACAAGGGTGGCTTCTTCGTCTCGCAGAACGGCGGCGAGCGCTGGTTGAAGCGGAGCGACTACGTGAGCCGCAGCCCCCAGTACTATCAAGAGATCTTCGCCGACCCACACAAGTTCGACCGCATCTACTCGATGGATGTGATCCTCCAAGTGTCCGAGGACGGCGGCCGGACGTTCGAGTCGCTGGGCCGGCAATGGAAGCACGTGGACGACCATGCCCTCTGGATCGACCCGAACGATCCCGACCACCTGCTGATCGGCGGCGACGGCGGCCTCTACGAGACCTGGGATCGCGGCGCCAACCGGGACTTCAAGGCCAACCTGCCGATCACCCAGTTCTACAAAGTCGCGGTCGACAACGATACGCCGTTCTACAACGTCTACGGCGGGACCCAAGACAACAACACGCAGGGCGGACCCTCACGGACCAACAACGTCCACGGCATCCGTAACAGCGACTGGTTCATCACCCGCGGTGGCGACGGCTTCGACCCGGCCGTCGATCCCGAGGACCCCAACATCGTCTACTCGCAGTCCCAGTACGCCAACCTGGTCCGCTTCGATCGGCGCACCGGCGAGCGGATCGACATCCAGCCGCAGGAAGAGCGGGACGGGCCGCCGCTGCGCTGGAACTGGGACTCGCCCTTGTTGATCAGCCCGCACTCGAACACGCGGCTCTACTTCGCGGCGCAGATCCTGTTCCGCAGCGACGACCGCGGCGACTCCTGGCGCGCCGTGAGCCCCGACCTTACCCGGAACATGGACCGCAACCGGCTGCCGGTGATGGGCCGGATCTGGAGCGTCGACGCGCCATCGAAGAACCGCTCCACCTCGTTCTACGGCAACATCGTGGCGCTGACCGAGTCGCCGCTGGTGGAGGGGCTGCTCTATGTCGGAACCGATGACGGCCTGATCCAGGTGAGCGAGGATGGCGGCGCCAACTGGCGGAGGATCGAGCGGCTGCCCGGCGTGCCGGAGATGACGTACGTCAACGACCTCGAGGCGTCGCTTCACGATCCCAACACCGTCTTCGCCGCGCTCAACAACCACAAGCGTGGGGACTTCAAACCGTACGTGCTGAAGAGCACCAACCGTGGGCGTTCCTGGACGTCGATCAGCGGCGATCTGCCGCAGCGCGGATCCGTCTACACGATCGTCCAGGACCACGTGAGCCCGAACCTGCTGTTCGCCGGCACCGAGTTCGGCCTCTTCGTCACGCTGGACGGCGGCGCGAAGTGGATTCAGTTGAAAGGCGGCATGCCGACGATCGCCATCCGCGAGCTGGAGATCCAGCGACGCGAAAACGATCTGGTCGCGGCGTCGTTCGGCCGCGGTTTCTTCATCCTCGACGACTACACGCCGCTGCGCGAGCTGAGCGCGTCGACGCTCGAGCGCGAGGCGCACCTGTTCCCGATCAAGACGGCCTGGTCGTATATCGAGGCGCGGCCGCTGGGTGGCGGCGAGAAAGCCTCGCAGGGGGCCGCCTTCTTTACCGCCCCCAACCCGCCCTTCGGCGCGACCTTCACCTACTATCTGAAAGAGTCTCCGAAGACACGCCGGGATCAGCGTTTGGCGGATGAGCGTAAAGCGGCGAAGGAGGGCGCCGACGTCCTTTATCCGAGCTGGGATGCATTGAAGGCCGAGGATCGCGAGGAGAAGCCGGCGATCATCCTCACCATCCGGGACGAGGCCGGGAACGTGGTGCGCCGGATCAGCGGCTCCACGTCTTCCGGCATCCACCGAACGAGCTGGGACCTGCGTTATCCCGGTTACACGGCCAGCAGCATCGCACGGGAGGGCTTTGGCCCGATGGCCGTTCCCGGATCCTACACGGTGAGCATCGAGAAGCGGGTGGATGGCACGACGACGCAGCTCGTGCCGCCGACGCCGTTCCAGGTCGAGCCCCTCGGAATGCCCAGCCTGCCGCCGGCCGACCGCGCGGCGATCCTCGCCTTCCAGCGACAGACCGGTGAGCTGCAGCGCGCCGTGATGGGCGCCGATCGCGCCGCACGGGACGCGGCCGAGCGCCTCGAAGCGATCAAGGAGATGATCGACGTGTGGCCCGACGCCGATCCGGGGCTTCGCCAGGAGGCCCGGACGCTCGAGTTGCGGCTGATGGACATGCGCGAGCGCCTGACCGGCGATCCCACCTTGCCCCGGCGCAACGAGCCGGCGATGCCGGGTATCATGAGCCGGGTGCAGGGCGTTGTCTTTGGCCACTGGTCCTCGACCTCGGCTCCCACGGCCACGCACCGGAAGAACTTCGAGATCGCCGCCGACCAGTTCGGCGAGCTTCACGACCAACTGCGCCAGCTCATCGAGCGCGACCTGGTGGCGCTGGAGGACCGGCTGGAGGCCGCCGGCGCGCCGTGGACGCCGGGGCGAAGGCTGCCCCGCTGGGAGCGCCGCTGACCGTTAACGATCCGAGCCGATCGGAGGGAGGGCGGCCTAGCCGCCCGCCGGGCGCGACTCAGATTCCTGACGCCCGGCTTCAAAATCCTGCCCAAACCACCGCGCCCGAGCGGCGTTCGCCGCGCCGCTCGGACGGCGTACTTGCATGTCTTTCAGCGTCTTAGACCTTCCAGCGAATACGGGTGTTCGGCGGCACGTCGATTGCCCCGCCAAGCCGATAGCCCCGCAGGCGAAAAGCGAGAGTGAGCGAGTCGTCACGCCCCGCCCACCCGGCGGCCCGCCACGGCTCGATCGATCGAACGGAGGGTGCCCGAGATGAAGAGAGCGCGAAGTGGCGGACGTGTCTTCTGGTTACAGCTCGTATTGCTGCTGCTGCCCTCGTCGCTGTCGGGCCAGCTCATCTCGCTCAAGACCGTGCCGATCGCGACCGAAGACCAGTTCCTGATCTTCCCCTCGCAGAACCTCGGCATGGGTGGCGTCTCCCTCGCCGTCGACGATCCGTATCTCGATCCGTTCATCAACCCGGCCAAAGGAAGCCGAATCCGGGAGGCGCGGCTCTTCGCCACACCTTCCTTCTACGATGTCTCCGGCGACGCCGGACTGGGGCGCGCCTTGCCCGCCGGCATCCTGCTGAGCGGGAGGGAATGGTTCGGTGGGGCGCTGCTATCGTTGCAGCAAATCGAGACGGCGCGGCCGCCCTTCCGGCCGATCTTCTTCAGTCCGGAAGGGTCCGAGCTGTTGAGCGAGCGATCCTCCAACAACCTCTATGCCTTCGGGATGGCGGGGACGCGACTGCCGGGCGCGAACGCATCGGTCGGAGCCAGCGTGTTTTGGGCCGGACTGGATGCGGTTCAGGGCGTGGATCTGCTTTACGCCGGCAGCCAGTCGATCGATCAGCAGGGCCATTCGCTGGATCTGCGGCTTGGTTGGTACGGCGAGTTGAGCGGTGAGCGGACGTACGAGGTGCTTCTGTTGCACAACCGCGTCGACATGACCCACGACGTCACGTACGTCGACTGGGTGTTCCGCGACCCGGTTCCGCCGGACACGTTCGGTCCGATCGAGGTGGTCCCGCAGACGCGGGTGGAGACGAACCTCGACCGCACCAACACCTGGGGCCTGCACCTGGGTTACGTGCAGCCGCTCGGCGCCCCGGGGTGGCGGATCGGTGGCATCCTGACGAGCAACTGGAAGAGCCATCCCAAGATTCCCAACTACGAGATTCAGAACATCCCGCGCGATCCGGGCGACTCGTTCGGCCTGAACTTCGGCCTGGGGATCTCGCGCTCGCTGGACGAGACGACGTTCGGGATCGACCTCATCTTCGAGCCGATCTGGTCGGACACCTGGGCCGAGGCGGCGGTGCAAGACACCTCGGTGAGCGGACGCGTCATCCCGGTGGGCGGCAAGACGGTGGAGAACGACTTCAGCTTCACCAACGCGCTCATCCGCACGGGCTTCGGCTACCGCCACGAGGTCTTCGGCTTCCAGCTCGGGCTGCAGGTGCGCTCCTACGATTACGAGCTGGAGCAGATCGACCTGATCCAGGAGACGAAGCGCCGGCAGAACGAGAGCTGGATCGAGTGGACGCCGACCTGGGGGCTGAGCCTGACGTTCACCGAGATCGAGGTGCGCTACCAGGGTCGCGTGACCACCGGTACGGGCCAGCCGGGTACGGCCTGGACGCCGGTGGGCTTCGGGCGCCTCGAGGCGGCCGCGGACGCCGGCGCGTCGGACTTTATCGTCGCGCCGTCGGGCCCGCTCACGCTGCAGGACGCCAGCGTCACGGCGCACCAGTTCGCGGTGAGCATCCCGGTTCGCTGAGGGGCCAGGGGGACGTTCGCCGGATCGCGGCGGTCGCGAGGTGCAAACGAGAGCGCGAGGGGGGCAGTTGCCCGCCGCCCCTCGCTCGTCTTGGAAAGCATCGGCCGCCTATCCCTTGATCGCCTTCAAGATGTCGGCTCTCTCGCGCATCGCCTCCTGGACGTCGGGACCCGGCGGGTCTCCCTGCATGTTGTTCACGCCCGTCAGCGTGTTATCGGTCCCCCAATCGATGACGCTGGTCTTGTTGGGTCCCCCCACCACGGTGATGTAAGTGCTGTTGCTGCCCAGAAGGATCGGCGCCCACGCCGCGTCCGTTCTGTGGACGTTGTTCCCCAGCAGCAGCCAGTCCGAGTCGGGCGCGCCGAGCCCGAGGTAGATGCCTGCCAGTCCGGATCCCTCGACCTGATTGT
>JABAOH010072754.1_pt1 | contig 17278 bp, 12 predicted proteins | sample 7062181 | NCBI WGS metagenome assembly JABAOH01 (sample SAMN14538630, study PRJNA623070) | marine sediment metagenome | biome: marine biome [ENVO:00000428]; feature: marine pelagic biome [ENVO:01000023]; material: deep marine sediment [ENVO:00002113]; isolation source: pool of 5 deep marine... | reverse complement strand
TGATTTTTATAGGGTTGATGAAATAAGCGGCATTACTGGGTTGGGTATAGGTCTATCCATTGCCCGAGATTATGTTGAGGAAAATGGAGGTAAGTTAAACTTCGAAAGTAAGCATGGTAAGGGTAGTAAGTTCTGGTTTGAGCTTCCTATCAGTCATAAAAAAAGGAAAGAGGTGCAAAATGACGTTTAAAAATGATCAAACAGAATCATCAGGGGCAGTATCTCTTCCTGTGGTAAAGATTCTGATTATAGAAGATAATGAAGAACATTTAAAAGGTATGCAAGAAATTGTTGAGGGTGTCCAAGGAAATAGACAGGAATTCATATTGAATACAGATGCGGTAAAAACTAAAGTAGATGCGGAGAAGATACTTTTTAAAGAAGGTATTTCATATCATATATTAATTGTTGATATAATGTTAGAGGAAATAGATGGGGGAATGAAAATTATTGNNATATTGTAGTAATAACAAATGCTCTGATTGTGAGTCATCGATTTGATGGGAAGATGCGACAAAGGGCACATAAAGCTGGTGTAAGAGCATATTTTGTAAAACCAGTGCCACCCAAAGAATTCCGAAAAGTTCTTGGCAATATTATTTTAGAAGTTATCCAAAAAATGGAGGAGTAAAAAAATGAACAAAATTGAGTTAAACATACCACTTTTAGATCAAAAAGCTGATTTGGAAGAATTAGAAAGAACACTATTTTTTGATGAATTTTTAGATGCTTCGGAAAAATCCACAAGGTTTTTAAAGTACTTTTATGACAACTGTCACGAATATGACTGGGCGTACACATTTATCATTCCAAGAAGTAAAAAACCTCGTTTGCTCACCTATCAACCACTCACAATGATTGAAAGAATACTTTATTTTAATTCTCGCATCAATATTCAGTCGGTTGTAGAAGTAGGATGTGGGTACGACTTTCTCTTCAGTTTTGATAAATCAAAAAACGAGTTGTTCATTAAAGAAGAAAAAAATGACTATTTCTTTTTTCCTGTCTTTCATGACTCAAGAGTTGACCCAATTGATTATTGCAGACAAGAAATCCCTACTGCTGGGTTTATATTTCATAATTCTACTGGTTTTCTTAGAGAGCAAATGTATGAATATGAAGACTTTAGAACTCTCGTTCGTATTTCAAATCTAGTATATAGGGACATCTTATTGGAGTCCATAACACCCTCTTCAATTCTATTTCTAAAAGAAAGTGTTCGTAATTTAGAAAGGATAGATGCTCCCCCAAAAATAATTCAAGATTTTTTATTGAGAGCTTTGCAGGTGGGTAGAACTCAATGGAATTGGGACATTTTAGGAAATGCGTTGATAGAAATATTGGATAAGGTAGAACTCCCCAATGCTCAAAATGGTAGGTATTTAAGAAAATTAAGCGAATTTTTGAGAAATTTATTGGATGATCTTGATGATGTACAGAATTTTGCAAAAGTATATGTAAAGGCATGTGAAGAAAATAATAATCTTCAAAAATCTTCGGAAGAAGTGCTTCGAGAAACTTTTGAAAATGCTGCGGATGACAATCTAAAATTCCTTTACCACACCCGGAGTTTTTTAAAAGAATTCCGGGTTGAGTACTTGAACCTATCACAGGTTGGTGCAGTTGCTCCTCAACAAGTCTTGATTAAAAGCAAAGAAAAGAATTGTCTAACAGATGATATAGAAAGGTTAGTGGAAGAGACACTCAAAATCAACAGAATTCTATTCGAGTTTAAATATAAAGATTAGAAAGATAAGGAGGAAAAATTGAGAAAACTTCGCGAATTCGGTATTATCTCTGATATATCTTTACTTTCGTCTTATTACGCTTTTATGGGAACAAATGCCCATAGTAATAATGGTGCAAATGCAGGTAGTAATTTCAACAAGATGATGAAGGACATCATATTAAATCGTTGTGGTAATCTTGAAATAGACGACAATGTGAACCTTGGGAAGGAGATGGATGAACTGGAGAAAAATGAACCCATGATGTACTACGGTATAAAGCGGTATCGTGACCATCTGATGCATTCAGCCAGGATCGCACTTTTGGGTGAATGGTTGATGGGGAAAAAATTTAATTACACCAAGCGTAGTACAAAGAGGTGTTACGATTGTTTAAATATTAAAAAATGCCAAAACTTACGTCGACAATGCACACTTGGGGATGCCATTGAAAAGCTAATACCAAAACTAATTGTAACATCAATAACTGATCGAGAGAAAACTGCCATACCTTTTAATACTTCAAATGAGATTTTTGATTATGACAAGGCGTTTAGTTACCACGTAAAAAAACCCAATGATGAAAATCTCCTAAAGAAAATATGGTTCATTACAGCCGTTGACCATGATATAGGATATTCATTCACTTATATAAGAGAGTTATTTGACAGCAATTCCATGCTAAAAAATGATGAACCACCGCATACAATACTGGCTATAAAGAAAGAGCTTGAGAATGTATTTGATAATCTATATGATATCATTCGGACACATGCCACAAGCATCGATACGATTTTGCATGATACTTGTTTCAAAAAGATTCCCCACGGGGTCATTGGTGCTTTTCATGTAAGAAATCTTATCGAGGATGAATACATTCTAGAGTTGGCAGCGCGATCTATCGCACGGCACGATGATGATTCGCGTCAAATATGTTTCCATCAAGAGCCATTGTGCTTTCTCCTGGTATTATTGGATGAAATTCAGGAATGGGGGCGCCCTTTAAAAATAGCAGAAGAATTTGGTTTTGATGAGATTCAATCGTTTTCTATAAAGCTTTTTGCCAGATGCGAACTGCCTTATATAAAATATTACAGGGAACATAAAAACAGGTTGGACAAAATTGGTACATTTGTTTTTGAGTTGGATTACAATATATCGGAAGAGTATTTAAAACAGACAGGATTCAGCTTCCCACATTTTTTTTATATGAAGCAATTAAATCTTTCGCGTCTGATGAACGGGCCTGCAATTAAAGTAAGAGTTAGAATGCCTGAGCTGGCAAAAGAGCAATTGGGTGAATTTAAGGAAAAAATGTATACAAAATATAGGATAGCTGCAGATTGGGCTGACAGATATCTGAATAATGGAGGGTTCGTTGAATTCGACATATCCAAATCGAGTGATTCGGAATGTGATTTTGACAAGCGCCCCCCCAATATCTGGACGCTTATTACTGAGCACTGTAAGGCCTCTTAAGGAGATAACAATTAATATTCCACTTTTTTGAAGCTTTGGAGAAAGCTCCAAGCGACATCAAAACCCTTTAAGAAGATGTTAATAACCGTCTTCTTAAAATATAAAAGCTTGATCAGCGACAATTATAATTGTCGTCAATCACTATACCCTGAGCCGCTGCCAGATGAGCTATCTCATGCGCCCGAACTTTACGGTCAACCTCCTCCAACCTCTGGAGTTCCCGTTTCTCCCCCTTTTTTCTCTTCTCTCCCTGTAGAAATGAGGGTTAATCCTGTGAAAAAAAAATGAATTTTTTGCTGATGGAAATAGGGGCATATACCTATGGAAATGGAATTTTTTGTGATGGAAATGGGGTCATATAGTGATGGAAATAAAATTTATTTTGATGGAAATGGAAATTCTTGTGATGGAAATGGTGTAAAAAGATCGAATTTCCCGGTTTGATATATAAAAAAGTACCTGCCCGGTTAAATTGTTTCACCACAGAGTCACAGAGAACACAGAGGCGGGTGGCACCCGCAACCCAAAAGGGCATAGGAATTTGCTTTGTGACATAGTAATTATTTCTTGGAATAAAAACAAGAAATTGAAAGAGAGTAGTACATCGTTTTTTCTGAGACTGCGCTCGAAAAAAAACCGCCTTCGGCGGCAAAAAGCAATGTTATCGCATCGTGAATTCCTGTCCCTTCTAAAAGAATTTGTGATTAATTCTGGTTGTTTTATGGAAATGCCGTATTGTGGAAAGGCATGGAAAAATCCGGGAAAAGCGTCCGGATTTTCCCACACCTTACGCACAATACTTGGAAAAGTCAGGAAAAGCGTCTGACTTTTCCACATTCCCACAAAACCTGGCGCCTCCAATTATTGAAATGTGGAAAAACATAATCATTTTTTTAAAAGTATTGGAATGCTTTAAGTTTCGCTGCTGCCTTTATAAATGAGTCAATGCTTTTGTTTTTCCCCATTCCAACAATTTCCGGCGCTTATTTTTTTTAAATAGGAAATTATTCCTCTTGTACAAAGAAGGTAGGAATTTCAATCTTGTGGAAAATCTTTGCGCAGCAATGCTTTATTGTTGATTGTCAGGTGGTCATTGCTGAGAATAATTTACAAAATACCCCAGAAGCTCACAATTTGTGATATAATTTATATTTCCTTTTCTTGTGATGTTAAATTATACCACAAAAAAGGGGAAGGGAAGCTCTAAGTGTTAAGATATTTAAATAGAGAGCCTTTTAAAGGTTCTATATAGTTTAAATTTGACGATACAGTTTCAGGTTTCAGGTTTCAGGTTTCAGGTTTCAGGTTTCAGGAGGCATTATGGAATTTGATGACCAATTTTCCCAGCATTACGATGAAATGCTTGAGGGCACATATGAATGTGCTGACCGGATTGTAATAAATGGCTATGACAAAGTACTCCATCATCCCGGCGGCTTTCGTTGGTGGTGGAGAGAATTAAAAGGTTCGGATGATGACCTGGACACCAATCACTTAATGAGAATGGCGAGCCGGTTTGCTCGAAGAGCGAAAGCCTTTGCAAACCATAGCAATATAGAAATGATTTATTGTAAACCAAATGAAAAAAAATACGAGATTGCGGCAGAACATATCCCTGAAGACAAGAATTTTTGCGGTGTCTTTTTAATACTTGTCTCAAGGGCCAGTGCTTTTACATGGAAAGTAGAGAGATCAGCCGGCGGTAAAATAAGAAATATTGAAGCTCCAAATCCCTATGTCTTTGTCAATCACTATTGGTTCCATATTATGGATAAAGAGTGGGGCCATGTTATTGTCAAAATCAGCAGCCATCCTCCCTTTGATGTCCAGGTTATACTGAATGGACATGAATGGGTGGAGCGGAAAGCTTTGAAAAAAAAAATTAAAATAAAAAAAGAGAAAAACTGTTTTACTTACGCATCGGATATAAAAAAGCTTTGTAAGCTTGCAGATACCATATATGAAAAAGGGCATTTACAAAGCGTCTGTGATCGCTGGGTGTACTATTTCTTGTGGTTTGGTTTAAATCAGGAAGAGCAAAAAAAATCAGGTTTTCGTTATAAATTTTATATTTATCAGGGTGAACTGAGCCGGAATTTCATCTTTAAACGTGGCAGACATTTGGATGAGGTGTATCAAAACATCATTGATCTGAGCCGAAGACACCTTGATGTCAAATCGTTGAACACTATTTTTGGGTGGAAACATCGTCCTTACAACAGAAAGCACAAAGAAAAATCTTTCCAGGTACGTATCGAGAAACCTCTGTATAACTTAACAGTCCTAAAACTTTTTGATGGGATAATGATTGTTAAGATTTACGATAAAGGCGAACGTGTTTTGAGAATAGAAGTCACCTGTAACAATGCCCGGCATATCAAGGGGAAACATGGTGTAGAAAATTTTTCCGTAATGATGGAAAAATTCCGCCAGATATTGGAATCATTCATTAAGGCATTGCAGCTTTCTCATACCTCCTTTATAGATAATGGTGAGTTTGATCAACTCTGTTTACCTTCTAAAAAAGGAGCGCAACGATTGGCTGGAATTGATCTTAATAAGGCAAGATGTCGCAATGCCATGAAAGCTGTACTTGAGCTTTCAACCAAAAGTGGTGGCTTTAGCTCAAAGGACCTGGCAAACAAATATGTACAAATTACACAAATACCTGAGCAAAATTACAAATCAAGGCATGCCGCTTATGATTTAAGAAAATTAAGAGCAAAGCAAATTGTTCAAAAAAAAGAAAACTCAAGAAAGTATCAGGTTACTACCAGGGGTATTGCAGTGATAGTTGCATCTATCGTTTTTAGAGAAAAAATATTTAAACCGATTTCCACCGGGATAAATAAGAAAGAGATTGCTCAAGCACCACAGAAATTGGCTAAAATCGATCAGATTTATCTGTCCATCAGGGAGAAGATTATGGATATCTGTAAATGCTATGGAGTCGAGGTGAAATTATGTAAAACATGTTAGTAGAAAAATTTTCGTAGTGGCACAGATAACGCAAAGGAACAGGCAAGCATGTTCCCTATAAAAAAGGGAAAAAAGAGGACACAAGAGTTCCAACCAGTTGTTTTTTTAGCCAAAATGTGCTATCTATTATATACGATGTTAGAACAAATAAAAAAAAGTTTCAAACTGGATAAAGTACTATATACAGGACATGCAAAAGATGAAATGGGTGAAGAAGAGTTTGGTGAAATTAAAGAAAACGAAGTCTTTGAGGCTGTAGTTGATGGAAAAGTGATTGAAAATTATCCGGATGATAAGCCTTACCCAAGTTGCCTTATATATGGAAAAACCCTTTCAGCCAGACCATTGCATGTCGTTTGTGCCTATTCAGAAGAAGATGAAATGACCGTTATCGTAACAGTTTATCAACCTCATCCCGATAGATGGATAAACTTTGAAAGGAGGAAACAATGAAATGCGTCATTTGTAAAAGTCCCGATATAAAAAAGAAAAAAGTCCAGGAAGAAATCAAAAAAGGAGAGGATATTGTTCTGATTCCTCTTGAGATTTTGGTTTGCTTTAATTGCGGAGAGAGATACTATGACCGCAAAGCAATGAGGAAGATCGAAGAAGCAAAGCAAAGATTAACAAAGCATGAATTGCAAATCAAAGAAATTGGCAAGGTTTTCCTGGCTGAAGCTGTATAAAATTATAAAAAAGAGCCAAGCCAGTTAAACGAAGGGCCTTCTGCGGCTGTTGACGCTATGCGCCTTGCCGAGGGTAGAGCAGGCACAATGGTCTGCTCTCGACATAACCGCCTGGAAACGTCTGCTTTTAATCCTTTTTATATGAATAACTCCTTACTAATCGTCAATTGGAGCAATTCTCATTTTTGAGAATTGCCAGGTTGAGGTTAAGGAAAACTCCTGGAACTTTCTGTATTTTTCTGTGAGAACAGGTGATTTCAGGCATTTCTTTTTCTCCTTAACCTTAGCCTCAACCTCAACCTCGCCAGAATTAGAATTACTGTGTCAATTGTTAATGGTCAACTATCATTTCTTATATATAATACCACCGGGAGAATAATATCCGTATCCATAGTTTGGCGATCAACTTTTCCTCCATCATCGTCCCGGTCCATACCGATACTGTAAAGAATTTGTTTCCGGGAGTCCCATATGTAAGGTTTCCCGGTACAGAGGTCCACCCATGAGCGGTAAGTGTCCAATCCCTGTAAAATTTCCTCGACGGGTTTACCCGGTTGGTAAGCCAGGTGAAGCTCGGCAGATATCCGGGTCATGTCGTAGACGGCCTTGAGAGAGTAGGCCTTGAATACCGTAGTAAACAGGTTTCTTACTCCTTTGCGTTTCAAGAAATCTTCAAACATGGACTTGCCGCGGGGATTTTGCAGCCACCAGAAGACACCGTTTTTTACTTTCATCTCTAAAGGGGTGGATTCCCATTTAAATGGCGGTATTTTCTCGCTGTTCACCAGTTTTGAGAGAAAATCGCAAAAGTACTGTTGGGTGCGGTTTTTTTGCAGCAGTAAACCGCCTTCTTCTACCTGGTGACAAAAGAAGAAACCTTCCAGGAGAAGGGGTATCCGTGTCCCGAATTCGTCCGGGCCGATGGGGGGTAACCGGTCCACGATGGTTTTGCAAAGCGACTTTGGAAATTCCGGCTCGTTCATCAACGCGGCCAATGCATTCAACGCCTCCTTCATTACCGCTTTTGCTACCAGGTTGAAAATCAGGCTGCGGCCTGTTTTAACCGCTTTCTTTCCCAACTCCACATGATCCAGGATATGCGAGATACCCTTCTCCCAATTCCCTTCAAGAGCATCCAGCATATGAACCGTATTATACACCTTGGAAATCTGTAACCAGGCCAACAGGTGGGGAAACGTGGTATCGTAACTGATAAAAGTAAAGTCTTTAAACATATCGCTGTCCACCAATTTTTGATACCGCTCCAGGAATACCCGGTACAGCGATATAAGTTCAAGCACGGATTGCTTGTTTGTCAATATCCTCCGGGTCCAGTCCCGCGTACCTTCACCGTGGTGAGACGAATCAAAATCTTCATGCTTTTTCAATATCTCTCTTCTTTTCCGCATATATGGCTCATAAAATCCCTTATACTCTTTTGCTTTTCCGGCAACCCAGGCGTTCGGATTTGTCAGCCATTCCTTCCTGTATTTGTCCATATCGAATTGAGGATCATGCATCCGCCGGTACTTCAGCAAAACTTCATCGGATTCGATATCGACATCAGAAGGCTCTGTCAATGTCCACAACCGGTAATATCCATTGCTTTTGTCAAAAGACGGGGTACCCACCACACTCAAACAATATGTCTCAAAGGAAGATAAATCTAAATTACCTTCCACATCCAGCCTGGCCGGTCCAGCATCCACCAGGTTGATCAAAACATATACCAGCAGTAATATAACTAGGCTGCCTAAAACACTCAAACCAACTTTTATCGTTTTTTTCATCGTTAACCTCCTGCCTATAATAATACAATAAATCCCCGGAAAAAAAGTCTCCCAGGCGTAATAAAAAAGTAATAAAAGGGTAATCAAAGAAAAGAATATTTTTTACCACAGAGGCACAGAGACCACAGAGAAGAAATTTTTATATAAAAAACTCTGTGTCCTCTGTGTCTCTGTGGTTAAAAATAATTTTTTTGGTTGCGGCCCTCTATGGTTTAAACTTGTAACCGACGCCGTGGACCGTTAAAATGTACCGGGGTTTTTTGGGATTATCTTCGATTTTGCCTCGCAGCTTTACCACAAAATTATCGATGGTCTTGGGTGAAGGAAAATACTCATCGCCCCATACCTCATCGATGATGCGAGACCTGGAAATCACCGTGTCCGGGTGGTCTACAAAAAGTTTTAATATGGCATGCTCTTTAGGGGAGAGGGAACATTCTTCTCCTCCTTTTGCTATGGTAAAATTGTCAAAATTGACAACGGCACTGCCAATGATGATGGTCTGCTTTTGAGCCGGCACATGAGAGGTTCGTTTCAATACAGCCTTTACCCGTGCGATCAATTCTTTGGCGCTGAAGGGTTTGGTGACATAATCGTCGGCACCCAGCTCAAATCCCAATAATTTATCACTCTCCTGGCTTTTGGCAGTCAACATTATGATGGGGGTCTGTTGGTCTTGTTCTCTTATCTTTTTACAGGCTTCGAAACCGTCTAGCCCGGGCAGCATGATATCCAGTATGACCAGGTCCGGTTTTTCCTGTTGAAACAAGGGCAGCCCCTTCTCGCTGCTGTCGGCTGCCAACACCTCGAAACCGTGAAATTTAAAGGCGGTTTCCAATCCTTTAACAATGGTTAGATCATCCTCGATAATCAATATTTTTTTCATCCGACTTACTTTTTTTTTCTTTTTTTTGGCCACTAAGACACAAAGGCACGAAGGGTTTTTTATGAAGAAACTCTTTCTTTGTGTCTTTGTGCCTTGGTGGCTAATTTTACCACATTGACCGGGAAATAAATCCTGAAAGTGGTTCCTTTGCCTTCGGTGCTGGTGACGTCGATTCGGCCGTTGTGAGCCTCCACAGCGTGGCGCACCAGGAATAATCCCAACCCGCTTCCTTCAATCGACTTGATCGTGTCGTCAGGGACACGGGAAAATTTCTTAAATATATGGGGAATTTCCTTGTGAGGAATCCCAATCCCCCGGTCTTCGATTTCAAATACTACATCCTCCTTTGCCTTGTATACACGGATTTTGATGGTTTTGTCCTTTAGAGAATACTTTAGGGCATTTTGCAACAGGTTGCCAACGATCAATTTGACAGCTTTGGGGTCTAAAAAAAGCGCAGGTACATTATCATCCATGTCTACCGTTAATTGAAACCCATGGTTTTTAATATATGCGGAATAAAAATCGATTACCGAACCCACCACCTCCGGCAAATAGGTTTTTTCCATTTCATAATGCTGCTTTCCCGCTTCAATCCTGGAAAAATTCAACATGTTGTCGATCATTTCGCTCATTCTGCCGGTTTCAGAGATAATAGTATGAAAAAATTCCTTTTTCCTGGATTCATCGGTTACCCATCCCTGCGTCATATTTTCCGCCAACAAAGAAATACGGGTAAGAGGGGTTTTAAGGGTATGTGAGACACTGTCCAGGAAGTCAGATTTCAATTTTACCAGCTCTGCTTCACGGGAGAGGTATTTAAAAATAAGAAAAATGCCCATTGCCAGGGTTAAAATAAGTGCCAACAGCAGCCCGTAATATAAATGAATGTCCCTGCGGACAATGGTTTCGAAATAGTCTTCCCGGTCAGAATAGAGGGTGAGGGTCTTACCTGAGAACAGTCCATGAAAAGGAACAGAAACCAGGCTGGTTTTGCCCGGTTCTGCCGGTTCGGATATATCGATCACTATAGATGAGTCGCCCAGGTACTCCCTGGCAATGGAACGGATAACACGGGTTCGGATAAAATCAACAGAAAACATAAAACCAAAATAAATGATGCCCTGCCGCGAATGCAACTTAATAGGCTTAAAGGCAAAATAAAACGGGGGATTGGAACCGGAACCACGGCTGTTCAATTGTTCGATGTGTACCTGCGAAGAGCCGGGGGTGAGCCTTGACCATGACAATGACCATTGGGGAGAATTCTTCAGTGCTTTGTAAAACCGGGTTTTCTCATCGTTAGATTCGTATAATTCCCGGAGTCTTAAAAACCTGGAATCATCGCTGTCAGTCTCCCCGGGTCTTCCCGCTCCTTCTATTGCATCGACTTCAAAATACGACCATCGTAACGAGATATCCAGTTCCGAGGTTTCTCTCAACCGCTCTACCGCTTCCACGCGGGATCGTGTCATCCCATCCGTTTCCGTCTTCGGCTGCTGCTCACCGGCACGGATATGGCGGTTTAAATAATCCAGCGCTTCATTCCTGTAAAAAGCATACGGATTGGACTTTCCCGGTACATCGTACTTGAGAACCTCTTCATACAGGCGCAGGTAAAATTGAAGTGCTGATTCCATTGAGTCCATTTGCTTAAAAGATGATGCCAACTGCCGCAGCACCGTAAGATAAAACAGGTTGCCTTTTTTTAACACTTCCGGGTAGCGGTCAAGGAGCCTCCGGTAATAATGGGCTGCCTGGGGAAATTGGTTTAATTTAAAATAGCACCGGGCAATGGCATGATAGATGTAAGGCTTTATATCAGCTTTGGCCTTATCGCCTGCTTCAAGGGATTTTTGATACGCCTTCACCGCATCGATGAAATTTCTTTTTCTGTATTCAAGGTTGTATCCTTCAGTATAAAACTCCTTCGCCTGTTTATGGATAATTTTGGGTTCCAACAGTTGAGATTTCAAGACAGGTAAACCAGTCTTTCTTGAAATAGGAAAAATGAATTGCTTCCGGGAATTAATAAAAAAAGGGTACTTTACAATGGGATTGCTCAAAACAATGGTTTTGGTTGAATCAATGAGAGCTTCCGGGTTGTCAACGTTAATTTCTTTTCTTTCAACCTGTTGGAATACCGCTTCCACCAGTTCCCGTGTCCGGGCTTCTACCCTGGTGCCGATATGAAGCAGGCGGTTGGTGAATTCCTTTTTTACGTTCAAGAGGCGGGCGTTTTTTTGCTGCGAAACCAGGTATATTCCTACAATCCCAATAATCAAACCCGCCCCGATCACAACCGCCATCAGCAGCAAAGGCAATTTTTTCTTTCGTTTAATCATTACCTTCATCTAATCCTGGAGAATTCAATATTGTAAAGTAACATTCCCAATTTGTCAAACAAGATGTCGGTTAGATGCCAGGAAAATGGGTTTAAAGCTTCCCTCCTTCTAAACAAAAGCTAGGCTCTCGTACCGCACGGGCACTCTGAAAAAACTGATGCCCTCCGTGCGGATATACTAAGCCCTATTTTTATCTACAGGATGGGCAGAAAATCAGAAAAAATTATAAACCTTTCTGCCTGCCCATCCTGAACTCCTATAAAACTCTATCAGAACTTTTCGGTGCCTTCGGCNNCGGCGACCAGGGGATTCTTTTGAAAAACCACCCCCTGGACCCCCGCAAAACTTTTTATTAAATTTTCCCCAAAAACAGAGGGTAGTGGTTCCAATGGGGTATGGTGATTGAAGCCATGTAACACAGGCTGACCATGTATGAAAAGTTTTTGCGGGGTCCAGGGGCAGTTTTTACTAAAAAGAGCCCCTGGCCGCCGGAGGCTTACTGATTATACTCCTTCCACTTTTCGGCGAATTCGTGAAGTTTTTTATTTACCATATAGTTAACGGTTCCTTTAGGGTAGGTGCCGTCTTTTTGTCTTTTGCCAGCCGGTACTCCAGTAAGGATTTCAATACCCTGGTCGATAGTTTCTACCGGAAATATGCGGAATTTCTTTTTTTTAACTGCCTGGATCACCTCTTCTTTCAGCATGAGATCATCGATATTTTGATGGGGGATCATCACGGACTGGGAACCGGTCAGACCGGCGGCACGACACACCTCGAAAAAACCTTCAATCTTTTCGTTTACGCCGCCGATGGGCTGGATTTCTCCTTTCTGGTTCACTGAGCCGGTGACCGCAATATCCTGACGTAAAGGAAGTTCAGACAGTGCCGACAGGAGCGCGTAAATCTCGGTAGAAGAAGCAGAATCCCCATCCACACCCGAATAGGACTGTTCGAAACAGAGACTGGCACTGACGGCAAGGGGTTTATCCTGGGCGTACTTTTGGCGAAGATACCCGGAAAGAATCAAGACACCTTTATTGTGAAGGGGGCCGCTCATCTGGGCTTCACGCTCGATATTGATAATCCCCGAATCTCCCATGGATATATTGGCGGTAATCCGGGAGGGTTTGCCAAACGCATAATCTCCCATATCGTAAACGGACAGGCCGTTCACCTGGCCAATCTCACCGCCTTTGGTGGAAATCATAATGGAACCTTCGTTGATCATTTCCTGGATTTTTTCCTCATAAAGGGCGGAGCGTTTGTTTTTTTCAGCGATAGCTTTATGGATATACTTATCCGTGATGGTTCTCTTTTTATCCTGCCGTGCCCAGTAATGGGCTTCCCTGAGGATATCGGCCACCTGGTTGAACTGGGTGGACAGTTTTTTTTGTTTTCCTGCCAGGCGGACACCGTATTCCACCACTGCAGCCACTGCTTTGCCGTTGAGGGACATTAATTTTTCCGATTCCACGATCCGTTTAATAAAATTCGCATAGTCCATGATGGTTTCCTGTCTTACATCCATGACCGAGTCGAAATCCGCCCGCAGTTTGAAGATTTTTTTAAAATCCGGGTCCTGGGTGTACAAGAGTTGATACATATACGGGTCTCCCACGATAGCCACTTTCACATCGCATTCAATGGGCTTGGGCTTCATAGCGGAAATAGAGACCATATACACCGGTGCATAAATCTGGATTTCCACCTGCCTATTTTTTAGCGCCCGTTTAAATGCAGGCCATACCCCCGGTTCAATCAGCAGGTCCAGGGCTTCTACAATGAGGAAGCCGCCGTCGGCTTTTAGAAAAGACCCGGCTTTTATCCTGGTAAAATCAGTTCGTGCATGACCGGAGCGTTCAGGGGTAATTTCAACCGTGCCAAAGAGATTGGAATAGGATGGAGATGTCTCAAAAATCACCGGCGCTTCTTTGGCGTCGCAGTTGTCTACCAGGAGATTCACCCGGTACTCGAAAAAGGGGTCGGCCTCGCTCCCGGGTTTTCCTTTGGGGAAAGGTTCTTTATCCTGCTGGGCCGGGAGAAATCTCCCGGGATTCTCCTGGACACTCTCTTTTACTTCTTCCAGGTATTGATTCACAGCAGCGCATTTGTAGTGATTCTTAATCTCTTTGATTCGGCCTTCGATCAGGGGATTTATCATTTCCTGGTCCAGGGCTTTGAGTTCTTCTGCGGTTGATTTATCTAATTCTCTCAAATCATCGAAAACGGTTTCCAGGCGGTTCATCAAGTGGGAATGGGTATTTTCTATCTTTTCGATATCTTCTTTGGACAATTTTCCTTCTTTTTCCAGTGCTTTTATCTGGTCGAGATTGGCAGGTTTTCCTTCCACCAGGGGAACCAGCACCGGCCGCATCATGGCGCCCACCTGCATTTGCAGGAGAGCAAAATTCGCTTTGGCAGCTTCATCTTCAAAGCCTTTGATTATTTCTTTTTGTTTGGCTTTTACTGCCTCGATTTTCTCTTTTCGCCGGTCCTGGTAGGCATCGCTCTCAAAAATTTCCGGGATATTTTTGAGTAAATATTCCACAAACTGGTCCATGTCTTTTTTGAATCGTCTTCCCTGTCCGGCTTTCAACCGGATCAGGATAGGCATATCCGGGTTTTTGAAATTATTAACAAAAATCTTGTCTTCCGGGATGCGTTTAATACGTTCGGTTTCCTTTATAAGACAATTAATTGCTGTTTTTCGTCCGGTACCTGAGAGTCCGTTAACAAAAAGGTTATATCCGTGGCTGTCGATATCCAGTCCTAAGCGAAGGGCGTTGACGGCTCGCCGCTGTCCAATGATATCCGGGCACGGGCATATATCATCTGTGGATTTGAAACCCAGGGTTTCGGGATCACAGCGCCACTTTAACTTTTCCACCGGGACTTCCTTAAAATTTTTTGTTTTTTTCATTGCCATATTCATCTACCTCTCTTTAAGTAATTTCAACTACTTTCATTTTAAAACGTTCTTAAGAAAAAATCAACCGTTTTTGTTTTTAAGAACTAAGGTTGAGGTTGAGGTTAAGGTTTATTTTCCTTATATTTCCAGGAGCATTTGTCGAAAGCGTTCTGCGTTCACAGGAGCATAGGCATGATAATCATTATTGAAAAACGCATACAACGTCCTCCCGGCAAGATACGGGATCACCCCCGAAGCCACTTTTGCCAGCTCATCATCAGAATAGTTATATTGATAAAGATTTTTCCCCAAACCATGAAGCCTTAAATAAAGAAAATCCGTGGTGGGATAGATAGTATCCGGGAGTTGGGGGTGACTCAGGGAAACAAAAGCAGAATTGTGTTTTGAAAGCACTTCAACTACCTCTTTATCCCACCAACTTTTATGACGAAACTCCACGGCATGGCGTACACGTTTTGGCAGTTGTAAGAGAAAGCTGTCAAGAAGTTCTACATCTTTATGAAGCGATGGGGGAAGCTGCCAAAGAATGACCTGCAAACGATTGAGTTGAAGCACACGGTCAAGAAATGCTTGAAGAGGTTCCTGGCAGTTTTTTAGTTTTTTTAAATGGGTAACTGTTCGTGACCCTTTTACTACAAGGTGGAAGTCAGGACCAAGTTTTTGATTCCAGGCTTTAATAAATGTTACATAGGGGATGCGGTAAAACGTGGAATTCACTTCTACGGTATTGAATTTACCGGCATAGTACACCAATCGATCGGGGCCTTTTACATGTTCGGGATAAAAAGTCCCTTGCCAATCCGTATAAGTCCAACCTGAAGTACCTACAAATATGTTGTTTTTTTTCATGAAATAACCATAAGACTTTTTTGAGAGCTTGTCAACCTCGAAGTTTTCTTTTTGAGAGTCCCATATCCCGTTATTTCTTAAATCTTCCTCTTCGGGCAAAGCTTACCGGGCAAACACAAGGTTTGCCCCTACGCTGGCAGACACCTTGCTGACGGCCATTTCCGCTCCGTAGGGGCGAACTTTATGTTCGCCCTTTGCGTATTTCCTCAACCGAATTATGCATTTTTGCAAGAGGCTCAATTGATTATTAATAATTAAATAGGTTTCCTTTGGGCAATTTTAAACACCTATCGATGATGAAAAGGTTTATGGTAAAAGGTTTCAGCAAAGTTTATACATTTCTACGCACCGTCCATTCTAAACAACAAGAATGAAAAAAAAGAAACATGTTTGCAGAAAAAAGTAACATGTTTGCAGCTTTTAGCTTCATGCTTACAATAGATTTGAACAATTTTGAAGTAAATTGCTTCAAAGTTGTAGCTCCGGACTTCATTCTTGTAGCAAATTTGAACAACTTTGAAGTAAATTACTTCAAAATTGTAATCCGGAGCTTCATCTTTGTAATAATTTTTTACGATTTTGTAATAAATTACTTCTAGATTGCAGCTCGCAGCTTCATCCTGGAAACGTTTGTATAACAATCGATTTCAATGGAAACAGAGGCGGAATATTATTGCCAGGAAAGAAGAATTGTCTGCAGCGAAGAAAAGAGGTGGTTAGCGGATTAAAGTAAAATTCAGCCGCTGCTTTCTCTGACCCTTGTTTGATGAGAACAGGGTTCAACTCTTTTACTCGATTTTGAAAACCCACATCAGGAGCCGNNCAAGCTGCCCCCAACCATCCTCTTAAATATTTTACGGGATATTAAGGAGTGCCTTTTTCTGGGATTCAAGTTGTTTTAAATCTGACCGTAAACGATCGATTTTATCTATATTAACTTCGTACTTACGGTACAGCCTCTTTTTTTCTTTTCTTAGGCGTCTTGCCCTGATTTCTTCGGAGTTCAGTCTCTTTTTAAAAATGGCAAAGTAGAGTGAATTTATAACAATCATAAGGCCACCGGCAAGATATGTCCATGGTTCCATGATATTCCAGTCATAAACGATAAAAATCAATACTGCCCAAACTGCCAAAACAACCACATTGAATCCTACAAGCCCCCAACTGCTGTGATCGGCTCTAATTTTTGCCATTTTATCGCACGCTTCTTTATTGATTTCTTCGGATTTCAATTCCTCCCGGATTTTTGTAATTTTGTCTTCCAGTTCTTCAAGTTGCTTTTCTTTGTATTCTATGTCTTCAATTTGGATTATTTTATCGTCTTCCCGATGGCTTAGATGGCGGGATGCTTCTTTTTTAAATCTCTCGAGTTGTGAGATAAAACTCCGGGACAATAAAGTAGACTCACCGTTGCGAACAACAAAATCTACTTGGTCTATTCTATCGGGAGCTATTTCCTCGATAAGTTTCCAGATATCCACATTCTCGACGCTCAGGGAACATTTAATGGTATTTTCATTTTTCCGTAAGTACCGTTTCAGCTCTGAGAACTCGAAATAGTGGGGTATTTCTGCCTCTGTACATTGGGAACAGATACAAGGCACC
>JABAOH010022478.1_pt1 | contig 17288 bp, 17 predicted proteins | sample 7062181 | NCBI WGS metagenome assembly JABAOH01 (sample SAMN14538630, study PRJNA623070) | marine sediment metagenome | biome: marine biome [ENVO:00000428]; feature: marine pelagic biome [ENVO:01000023]; material: deep marine sediment [ENVO:00002113]; isolation source: pool of 5 deep marine... | reverse complement strand
GAAGCGGTCGAGCTTTTTGTGACCTTCATCATATTGACTATACGCATTTCGAATATGCTTGCCGAGAATATCCCAATTTGAAAGAAAATCTGCAAAAGAAGCATTTAGCGTTTTTAAATTCTGTCGGATTTCGGCGGCCTGCTTTTCAATCTGCAGGCCGTGCAGGCCCATCACGACCGTCATAAGGTAGGCGTATAAAAGATTCGGCGATACGGGGATTACCTTTTTATCAAGCGAGTATGCCAAAATATCCTGCGTCTCGCCGGCATATTTGACTATCGTTTCGTAATAGACGTTCTCGGCAGGGATGTACATCATTGCAAAATCAAGCGTGCCCTCAGCAGGCCGAATGTAGTCAGATGCAATCTTGTCGATATGATTGTTTACGTCCTTAAGAAATTGTCTGCGAAGCTTGATTTTTTCTTCTTCAGCTTCGGCTTTTACAACTTTTTCAAAACCCGGCAGCGGAAATTTGGCATCAACGGGCACCGAGAAGTCAGCCAAATGCAAGAGCGCATCGACGGTTTTGCCGTCTTTGAAAGTATATTGGAGCTTGTAGCTATCTTTCGGCAGGATTTGAGAAAGAAGATTTTCCAGCGACCATTCGCCCATTTGGCCGCGGAGTTTGGGTGAGCTCAAGATATCCTGGAGCCGTCTGACTTCGGTTCCAATCTGCATCATCTGCTTGTTTGTGCCCTGCAATTCGCCGATTTGGCTGTTTAGCTGGCTGAGCACCTTCTGGCTGGATTGTAGGCTCTGAGTAAGTGTGTCCTGACCGGCCTGCAGAGATTTCTGCAAACTTTCCGAAGTCCTATCCTGAGCGGCTTTTAGCGCCTCGAGCTGCTGCTGCAACAGGCCGATACCGGCGGCCTGACCGGCAATTTCTCTTCTGCCGGCAAAATTGGATATAATCAGCCAAACCAATAATCCTAAGACGACTAAAATTAAAATGCTGCCTACTACAACTAATATTAATTCCATCTTCGTGTCCTTAAAAAAGCAACTCGATTATAGATTCCAAAATCCAGTTCGTCAAAGACCAATAGTAACCGCTAAATAGGTGTAAATAAACCTTGATATGTAAGTTGGACCTTTGTATCGTCTTGAAGCAAAATAGTAGGAACCGGCCATAGCGTGGCTATCTACGATGGAAAGCATAACATCCGTCATATTCGACTGGGGAGGCGTGCTGATAGACGACCCGGCACCGGGTCTGATGCAGTACTGTGCTAAGGCCCTTGGCGTATCCAAAGAAAACTATATAAAGGCACATAGCAAATTCGCAGCGGATTTCCAAAAGGGTCTTATCAGTGAAGGCACATTCTGGGAGAGAATATGCGGCGAATTAAACGTGCCGAAGCCAAAAGCCCACTCATTATGGACCGATGCATTCAAGGCTGCTTACGTACCCAGAGAAGATATGTTTTCTATGGCTGCTTGCCTGCAAGAAAACGGATACAAGACTGCACTTTTATCTAATACCGAAGCGACAGCGATGCAGTACTTTTATACTTTTCAATATAATATGTTCGATGTGCTGGTCTTTTCCTGTGCCGAGGGGACAAGAAAACCCGAGAGGAAAATCTACGAACTTACTATCGAAAAACTCTCTTCGCAACCGGCGCAATCAGTGTTTATAGATGATAAACCAGAGTATATAAACGGGGCAAAAGAAGTTGGGCTAAATACAATTCTTTTTCAAAGTGCCGAACAGGTCAAAAACGAGTTAGCCCGGCTCTGTCTTAAAATAAATTGACCAACAGGAAAAAGTGAGCTTGTCAGGAACCGAATTTTTTGAAGGGTCGGTAGTGGATTTCTTAAAATTTTTAAATAAGGAAAAAATAATTTTGCTTGATGGTGCCATGGGAACCCAATTAGACAGGCGAGGTCTGATGGGCCGTGCCCAGAATAATCTTGATGCTCCGGAGGCTGTGCTGGAGATCCACCGAGAATATGCCCAGTGTGGATGCCATGCTCTAACGGCCAATACATTGACGATGAACCGCATCTATATCGAGACTCACAACGTCGGCGTTTCCGTGCGAGATGTAAATCGAGCAGGAGCCGAACTTGCGAGGCAGGCTGTTGACAAGCATCAATACGTGCTTGGTGATATCAGCTCGACAGGTCAGCTCCTTGAACCGTATGGTACCTATAAGGAATCACAATTTTATGATGCCTTCAGGGAGCAGGCCGAGATTCTGGCGGAAGGCAGAGTGGACGGATTTATCATTGAAACAATGTTTGATCTGCGGGAAGCAATGTGTGCACTTCGTGCGTGCAAGGATAACCTATCGCTGCCCGTGATTGTCTCGATAGCGTTCGCGACCGAGACGAAGGGGGGTAGAACGATGATGGGCAATTCCGCAGAAGATTGCGCCAAGAAAATCACGGATGCCGGTGCAGATGTTGTCGGTGCTAATTGCGGCGACCTTGACCCGGCTCAGATGGCCGTTGTAGTATCCGTACTTCACTCGGCAACGTCACTGCCCATTTTGGCTCAACCGAATGCAGGCAAGCCCAAACTGGTCGGTAACGAGACAGTATTTGAAATGGCGCCCACACCATTTGCCGAAGGGGTTGCAGAATGCCTGCGTACGGGTGCACGTCTTGTAGGTGGTTGCTGTGGAACAACGCCCGAGCACATTCGCGCTGTGAGTGGTTTATTGGACGAGAACTAAGAAACATTTGGTACCCACAAGGCGAAACGATGGCAAATTATCATCTTGTAATCTTGAAGAAGCCCTATTTGGATGCGATTTTGGAAGGTCGAAAGCAAGTCGAATCGCGCTTTACCAAAACAAGACGGTACGCTTTCGGGAGGGTCTTGCCGGGCGATAAATTATTCTTGAAACTAAGCTCCGGGCCGGTCTGTGCAGTGGCCACCGTCGCAGCGGGCAAAAACTTCGAAAACCTGATGCCGAAACAAATCCTCGAGCTAAAACATCGATACAACCGCTACATCGTGGGTAGCGAAGAATACTGGCGGAGTAAAATGAACTGCAGATTTGGCTTTTTAGTCTGGCTCAAGGATGTGCGAGCCATCGAACCTGTGCGAATCCGAAAAAAAGATTGGCGGGCATGGGTGGTTCTGACGGAAAAAGAAAACTTCGGCCTGCTGGAGATAGATGCTGTAAAAAAACGCTGAAATCGAGCTTTATCTGTATTTTTGCGAATTTTTCTTAATAGCTGCAATAAAATGCCTTTCTGAATTCGTCTGTACCCCTGCACAAATCCAGTACGGCAAAACAACAAAAAACCACAGTTTGGAAAGGAGCAAGAGATGTTAAAGAAGATTATGCTGGTCGTTCTGGCGGCGGTTTTATTATTAGCGGCAATTGAAAGCTTAACAGCCCAGCAAAGACCGCAGCGCAGAGGCTTCCGCGGCAGACCAGACAGGGACATGCCGACTGCTCAGGAGCAACCGCCTATACCGGCTAATGCGACAGAGAAAGAGGTTTTGAGCGTACTCGAGGATATGAACCTTAACCAGAGTAGAGGGATGATGAACGTCCCGCCGGCAGATGGCAGACTGCTACGGCTTCTAACAGAGGCGGTCGGTGCTAAACATGTTGTCGAGATCGGCACGTCCAACGGATACTCGGGTATCTGGTTTTGTCTGGCCCTGCAGACCACGGGCGGTAAGCTGACTACCCATGAAATCGACGCTCGCCGGGCCTCATTGGCCCGCGAGAACTTCAAACGGGCCGGCGTCGACAAGCTCGTTACGCTTGTCGAGGGAGACGCCCACGAGGAAGTTACGAAGCTCGAAGAGCAGATCGACATTGTTTTCATTGATGCGGACAAGGAAGGCTATATCGACTACCTCAACAAGCTGCTGCCGCTGGTGCGTCCAGGCGGACTTATCCTGGCCCACAATGTAAATATGCGCGGCGGCAGGCAATCCGGTATCCGGGACTACATCAATGCAGTAACCACCAACCCTGAATTAGAGACAGTCTTTTACGAACAGGGCGGTGGAGTAAGCGTGACACTCAAGAAACGTCAGAGCAAATAGTTGAATTGCCACCCGATAAAGTGAAATCCAGGCATCAGATTCGCCGGAACCTGTTATGGGCATAGCTCCCAAAAAAGAACTGTCACTTTTCGATTCAATGTGCATCATTGTCGGCATCATCATCGGCGCCGGCATCTACCAGATGGGTCCCAACATAGCAATAGACGTATCGTGCTATTAGGGCCTGAATCTTTTGACTGGAGTACTGTAAGGACAATGTGAATGCCAAAGGAAGAATTGCGACGAGGATTTGGTCTATCAACTTCTACCTACGTGGTGATTGCCAGCATGGTGGGGACGGGAATTCTGGTCTCGCCCGGATACATGATGGCTTCACTCAAGAACTACCCCGTCATATTTGGGCTTTGGGCCCTTGGCGGATTGCTTGCTCTGTGTGGAGCTCTTTGTGTGGCGGAATTAGCGGCCGCTCTACCACGGGCAGGGGGGGAGTACGTTTATCTTCGCGAAGCATACGGCCCGATGCCCGCCTTTCTATCCGGCTGGACGTCGTTTTTTGTCGGTTTTTCCGCGCCGGTGGCCGTGGTAAGCTATATCGCGGCTTTATACCTTTTGACGCCGTTCGGATTGGCTGAGAAGGAAACGGAACACCTTGTCCAAACCGTTGCCTCGCTCATTATCGTCGCGATCACGCTGCCCAATCTCATTGGTCTTCGTCATTCCGCCTGGACACAGAATCTCACCACCATTCTCAAATTCGGCCTGTTTGTGGGCTTTGTAGNNTGGCGAATGTTGCGGCAGGACAGTCGATAGACAAGGTCGAGTTAGGGACCGCAGCTACGCAATTATTCTACGTAATGTTTGCCTACAGCGGCTGGAACGCTGCCACCTATCTGGCCGGCGAGGTTAAGAACCCAACCAGAATCCTCCCGCGGTCGCTGCTGCTGGGCACCGGGCTGGTAGTCGTTTTGTATCTGTCACTCAATCTCGTTTTCGCCTACGCAGTACCTCTCGACGATGTGGGATTTGACAACGCTGAGCGGGTCCCACAGCTCGCGGTAGAAAATTTGTTTGGGCCGAGGGCCTCCAGTGTTTTCTCCGTTGTGTTGGGATTGACCTTCCTGGCTACAGTGAGCGCTTTCATTATTACCGGCCCGCGGATTTACTACGCCATGGCAAGGGACGGATTGTTTCCATCCATAGCTGAGCGTGTCAGCTCAAAGGGTCGGGTTCCTACCTACGCTATGCTCTTGCAGAGTGCCTGCGCGATTTTTATTCTGTTCGTGACGGACTTTCAGAACTTGTACAAGTACGCCTCGGTGGGCTTATCGCTCTTTGCACTGCTTTTTGTCGGTGCTGTGTATGTCCTTCGATGGCGCCTGCCAGATATGGAAAGACCGTTTCGTGTACCCGGATATCCTGTTGTTCCGGCTATCTTCATGGCCGTGATTCTTTTCACGGCTGTATTTGCGTTCATACAGTGGCCAAAACCTTCAGCTTTCAGCCTCGGCAGCATCCTCCTGGGTATCCCGGTCTATTACATTTGGTCGTTGGTTCGCCGTCGACGGGATACATAGCTATGGGCGCCGAGCACAAGACCTTCATCGGACAAGTGGCATCCGCGAACGCCTGTTCGTTTATTGTCTAACCGACGTTCGCGGTTCGGCACGGTGGAAATAAAGCTGAAAGCGTCCAAAACTCAACACAAAAGTTTCAAATATATGAGGTCTATAAAATTTTTATCGAAAACTGCAATAAACGGTCTTTCCGAATCCGTCTGTATATGTGAAAGGCAAAGGTGGCAAAGTAAAAACAAAGCCGGTCTGGAAAACAGTGAAAATGTTAAAGAAAATCACCGCTGAAATCAAAGCTGCAGTTATGTTGATAGTAACTGAAAATCTCACCGCGCTACGAGCTTTTTTCAAAAACATAACAAACTCGGTCTTTAAATCCGTTGGTAAACATCAAGATGCAATATGGCAGAACAAAAAGAGACCATAATTGAGAAAGGAGCAGAAAATGTTAAAGAAGATTGTGTTGAGCATTGCAGCGATCGTCGTGCTGATAGGAGCTGAAAATCTTATCGCCCAGGAAAGAAGAGGCAGCCCTAAAGCAAAGCCAAAACAAAAGCAAGTGCTGCGAGGCCGACAAAGAGCAAGCAGAGAAGCCGTGCGTGAACGTGCCGACCAAGTGCAGCAGCAAAGGGCAAGGAGGGAAGCACGGCGTAAACGTATGGAGAATTTGCGTGATAAGCCACAGCCGATTCGTCCCGGGCAAGATCAGCCTGGGTTACCGCAAGGCGGGGTCTCTGCGCAACCAGGACAGATGTTCGGCAGATGGTTAAATGAGCTAACAGAGGCCTATCGGGCAAACGACAGGGAGAAGATGGGGCAATTGCTCAGGAAGATGCACCAGCTCAGACAAGAATGGCGAGAGATAAGGGGCCGGGGCTTCCAAGGCAGAGGCATACGCAGATGGGGCCGTGGTTGGCAGGGTAGAGGTATTGGCAGAAGGGGTCAAATCTTCCAAGGCAGAGGTATGCTCGGCCGATGGGGCCGAGGTTTCCAGGGCAGAGGTATTGGCAGGCCAGGCCCTGGTATGCCGCCGCCCCCACTTATGGAGAAGCCGCCAATGCCACCCGAAGATGTGGATAGACCAAGCCCGCCGATGCCACCTGAAGATATTCGCAAACCGGGGCCAGATATGCCGCCCAGAGGCATGGGCGGATGGGGTCGAGGCTTCCAACGCAGAGGCATGGGCAGATGGGGCAGGGGTTTTCCAGGCCCGTGGTGTCCATGGCTGAGGTTTCCGAGGCCGGAGACGGATTAGGCGCAAAAGAGATTCTCGACCGACGGTTGAGACAGCTCCAGAAAAAATTGAAAAACTATCTTGTACGCGGTTTAGTATACAACAGTTCAGCCTGAAAAACGACTGGATGTGCATAAATCTGGATGCACATCCAGTTTTTGTATTGAAATCAGAGTTCAGGCAACAAGCCATCTCGGGGGCGTATCGTGATTGTCTCAATGCCAATCGCTGGGGTAGTAGACGGATTCGGGCGGAATGCGAAACTTTTTGCACAGTCCGTCTGCCAGTGCTTGTAATCTTTTTATCTGGCAATCGGTTGGGGGCGTGGTTTCCCCGTCGGCTATAACGCAGATGCGAATGGTCTGACTACTACCATACCAGGTTCGGCCTGGTATGATTGACCACTGTCTTTGCCACTTTTCGGTTGGCTGTATTTGGCCGTCGTTGCCGCCGAGACCGTTGCACAAACAGAAGTGACAGTTGATATCTTCGGGAGTGAGCAGGCCGCTAAGTGAAGCCAACTGCTCTATGTTGCCAGCTTTGGTTCCGCTATAGTAAATTTCGATGCGGTTCCAGCGGCCTGGAGATTGGGCAGCCCGAGAAACAATAGCCTTTTTGACAGGGTCAAGGCGGTAATAGGTCCAAAGAGAAAATGGGCCCGCGGATGGAGGATTATGGCCCAGGGCCATTAAAACTATCGCCCCGGTTGTCATTGAAACCAGCAGTAAAGCTAAAACTTTTGCTACTCTTGGCTGATTTGACATAGCCCCATCTTTGAGAGTTCTCGCTTTGTGGTTTTTTTTCAAAAATACCATCCCTGAACTCGAAAGTTCCACAAACGTTTGACTTCGGGTTCCCATTTTGCAAAAAGTCGCAAAACCAAGAGCCCTTAATAGGTGCACTTGCTCAACGAAGATACAATCCCTTATACAGTACACATCGGCACCAACGGCCAGATTACTCCAACTTTTGCCAAGAATTTTGTAATTTATCTTTACCGACTTCCAAAGTTACAAGCTCGTCCGAAAAAGAAGTGAAATGCATTCAGATATCTTGGAGTACTGCAAGTTTAGGCAAGAACTAAAAACAAAACACATGACTGGCAGCTTGCCACAAAAATGTTGATTTACGGAATGACGCCCTGCAATACTTCCCTTGTCATATTCAAGGTGAAAACCTGCGCGCAGGCTAAATACTCAAAGTGAGCAACTCTACTTAAGACTTCTGAAAAATCGGCCAGAGAAAAGGCAGAACTTTAAGAAGGTTTGTCAATGCCCCAAAGGAAAAACCTTAATCGGCGCCGGTCTCTTAAAAGAGCAACCGTTGCGGCTGTGGGAACAATAGGCTTTGGGCTGGGCTACCGCTCGGCCACCGTTTGCCACCTCGGCAACATAGCCATGCTGCGCGGGCGAAATTTGGAATGGGACCTGGAGAAAGAACGCTTTTTTAACGATGAGCAGGCCAACAGAATGCTGTCACAGTCGATTCGAAGTCCATGGCATCTATAACAATTGGTCACAGTCGACCAGTCACAGACGATGGTTCTTTGCCGGGTGGGTAGACGATGGTCGCCTCGGCCTTGAGCGATTCGATATACTCTTTATCGAATTCAGATTGTCTCTCTTGCGTTAACTTATTTATAATGCTGCTTCTGGCCTGCTCAAATGAAACGAGACTGGTGTCCTTGCGGTCGGTAACTTTTATTATGTGGTATCCGTACGAGGTTTCCACAATGTCACTAATCTGTCCGATTTCCAATTCAAAAGCTACTTTTTCGAAAGGCGCTGCCATCCGACCTCTGGGGAAGAAATTCAAATCGCCACCTCGTGCCGCAGAAGGACAGGCTGAATTGGCTTTGGCCACTTCGGCAAAATCGGCCCCCTCTTTGACTTGTTTAAGCAGGTCTTGAATCTTTGCTCGGGCCTTTGCTTTGGCCAGGTTTGGGTCGGCGTTAGGATCGGTGGTGTTGGGCTTTATGAGAATATGACTTGCTCTTACCTGTTCGGGCGTTTCGAATTGCTTTGGGTTTTCATCATAATGCTTTTTGGCATCTTCTTCTGTGACATTTATCTTGCCGGCCCTCTGAGTTTGCATAAATTTCTGATAGCCCAGTCCCCTTCGAACTTCCTGCTTTACTTTGTCGTAACTACCATACTCGGCTATTTTTCTCTCGAAATCTTCCAACGATAACGGCGGTCTCTGCGTAGAGGCTATTTCTCTGATACGGGCAATCACTTCTCCTTCAGTAACTACTATGTTGGTTTCTTTTACCTTTTCATCCAGCAACCGTCCAGCGATCATTGCATCCAAGGCCTGCTGTCTGAGCATTTTTTTCAATTGCTCAACAAACGCAGGCTTCTGGTTTGAGGACTGTTTGGCCATCATATCAAGCTGCGGCTTGATGAGTCTTTCTATCTCACTTTCGGTAATATCGACGCCGTTGACAGTCACGGCAACGCTGTCAGTGGTCGTTTCATCGGCGGTGTTTGGTTCAACGATACTGACGTCGGCCTCTACCCTATCGGGGCTCGGCTGTGGTCTATTGGCATCGGATTCGGCAGGAGTCTTAGGTCGACAGCTCAAACTAAAAGTTATAAATAATATCGAAAGGCACGCTAAAACTCTTAAGCTAAATAAATAAGGTCTCATAATGTTATCCTTTCACAGGCTCAAAAAGTAAAAAAACCCCCTTATCGAGGGTAAACAAAACCATTATTTCCTCAAAAAGCGAATGTGTCAAGGTATTTTTATTTTTCAATTCGTCAATACCTGCGTCTTACTTAATTGCTTGCTGAGCATATTTTGCAATATGCTGCAAAAATGCAACCTTTGTAATGGCGCCCATGAATTGATAGAATAGTGCAAAAGAATAGTCGACCGACGATTGACAATTATAAGTAGAAACTTGTTTGCTATAGGAGATTCTTCACGAACAACAATTCTGATAAAAAGGAAGGATTCCCACAAAGTGGAGCCCCAGCTATGACCGGCAGAGAGCGTGTGCTCAAGGCGCTTAACTACAATAAAGCAGACCGTGTTCCTGTGGACTTGGGCGGGACGTTCACCAGCGGAGCTCACGTTAGTGTAATCGCAAATTTGCGCCAGGCGCTCGGTCTGGATAAACCTGGGAAGCCGGTGAGAGTTTCCGAGCCCGGTCAAATGCTCGGGGAAGTCACAGCCGACTTGCGAGAAACGCTTGGTATTGATGTCGTTAATCTGCCGGGACCGAAGAACTCCTTCGGCTTCGAAAATGTGGACTGGAAACCGTGGAGAACCTTCGACGGTACAGATGTGCTGGTCCCGGGTAAGTTCAATACAGAGCCGGAACCAAATGGAGATATTTTGCAGTATCCGCAAGGCGACAAGACAGCGCCGGCTTCGGCTCGGATGCCCAAGGGCGGATTCTATTTTGACGCGATTGTCCGTCAAAAACCCATCGATGAAGCCAAGCTGAATCCGGCGGATAATCTTGAGGAATTCGAGCTGGTCAGTGATAAAGATTTGAAATTTTACGAGCAGCAGGCGAACGAGCTTTACGAAAACACCGACCTTGCAATCACAACAGCACTGCCGGGAACAGCCTTCGGTGACATAGCGCGTGTCCCGGCTGTGGGACTGAAGAACCCAAGAGGGATTCGCGACATCGAAGAATGGTATATCAGCACGGTCTCGCGAATAGAATATATCAAAGAGGTCTTCGCAGGTCAGGTGGAAATTGCAATTAAGAATCTTGAGAGGATGTACCAGGCTGTCGGCAATAAAGTACACGTTGTGTTCGTCGATGGAGCCGACTTGGCGGCACAGAATACGCTATTTTGCAGTCCGGAAACATACCGGGAACTTTACCTGCCGTTCAGCAGGAAGATTAACGATTGGATCGGCGCTAATACCAAATGGAAGTCAATGAAGCACTGCTGCGGGGGCTGTGAGCCGTTGATTGAGGGCTTCATCGAAGCAGGCTTTGACATTTTGAATCCCGTTCAGACCTCGGCAAGAGGTATGGCTCCGGAATTACTGGTCGAAAAATACGGCGACAGGATAGTTTTCTGGGGCGGCGGCGTGGACACCCAACAAACGCTGCCATTTGGAAAGCCAGGCGAAGTACGCCGGCAGGTTACCGAGCGCGTGAAAATTTTCAGCCGCAAAAATGGTTTTGTTTTCAATCCGATTCATAATATCCAGTGCAATACACCGGTCGAAAATGTACTGGCAATGTTTGAGGCACTGGGCAGAAAGGTATAATGTACTTATTCCAACAGACCACTTTGATTGCAATAATGAGCAAACTGTCTTATTAACAGCAAGGCTTGGTGCAAAATCTTTGGAGGATTAAGAAGTGAACACAATCGAAAACTCCCGTCGTGATTTTCTTAAAGCCATAGGATTTTATGCCTCAAGTTTGGCCATTTCGGGCTGTACAAGTGGTTCAAAACAGCTGGCGGATGAAGCGTCCCAAGAAAAACCTAATATTCTTTGGATTACCTGCGAGGATATCAGTCCCTACCTGGGCTGCTACGGCGATGCTTATGCATTAACAGCGAACCTGGATAAGTTCGCCGGCGAAGCTGTGCTATACACGAATGCGTTTGCCACCGCCCCGGTCTGCGCACCGGCCCGCTCATGTTTGATAACAGGGGTGTACGCTACCTCTCTCGGCACCCAGCACCTGCGATCCAACATAAAGCTGCCAAAACAAATCAGATGTTTTCCGCAGTACCTGCGGGCAGCCGGATACTACTGTTCGAACAATTATAAAAAAGACTATAACTTCACCGATATCAACGTCTGGGACGAGTCCAGCCAAGAGGCCCATTGGCGCAAGCGTAGGCCCGGCCAGCCGTTTTTTAGCGTGTTCAATTTCACCTCGACACATCAAGGACAAATCAACGGCTCCGATGAGGAGTTTTTTGCCAAGTATCGTTCGCAACTTAAGCCCGAAGAACGCCATGACGGGAGCCAAATTCCTCTGCCACCATACTATCCCGATACCCCAACTGTGCGGAAGATATGGGCCCGCTACTATGACCTGATTACCTTTATGGACAAGCAGGTCGGAGATTTGCTCGGCCAGCTTGAAGAAGACGGCCTGGCTGATAATACAATAGTGTTCTTTTTTTCAGACCACGGTTTAGGTGTTCCCCGATTTAAAAGAACGCTCTACGACTCCGGCCTCCATGTCCCACTAATCATTCGGTTCCCGGGCCGGTACCGAAACCTCTCGCCGGTCGAACCAGGCCAAAAAACCAACAGACTTGTCAGTTTTGTTGATTTTGCTCCGACCGTATTGAGCATAGCTGGACTATCAATTCCCAGCTACATGCAGGGCCAAGCGTTTCTTGGTAGCAAGGCAGGAGCGCCGCGAGAATACGTCTTCGGAGCGGCCAGCCGGGTTGACGAGGCTTATGAGCTTTCCCGCTGCGTCCGCGATAAGCGCTACAAGTACATCCGCAATTATATGCCCCATCTGCCGTATGTACAGCCAAGCGAATATCCGGACAGGGCAGAGATTATGAAAGAGCTGCGCAGGGTAGTCGCAGAAGGCCGGCTCAGCGACCCGCAAAAATTATTCTGGGCAACAACCAAACCGGTCGAAGAACTTTATGACACGTTGGTTGACCCGCACGAAATACAAAACCTGGCCGATTCGCCTGGGCATCGACACATCCTGGAACGTATGCGGCAGGAGCACCGTAAATGGATGTCTGAAACGTATGACACAGGGCTGCTGCCGGAGGCGGAAATGCACATCCGCGCGGAAGATTCGACACCGTATGAAATCGCACGACAGGTCGCCGATTATCCTCAACAGCGTATCTTCGCTGCCGCTGAACTGGTTGGCGCCGGGCCTGAGAGACTGGCCGAGCTGATTGAGTTATCAAGGGACAGTGATAGTGTAGTCAGGTATTGGGCCGTTGTTGGTCTAAGCGCCCTCGGCGCCAAAGCTGCACCTGCAAGCCAGGCCCTGGCAAAAGCGTTAACCGATGACCAACCAAACGTGCGATTCGCCGTAGCGGGCGCATTGTGCAGATTGGGATCGTGCGAGAATGCTTTGCCGGTGTTGGCCGAAGGCCTGGAAGACGAGCGCGAACCAGTGGTCCTGTACGCCGCACGAGAGATCCAGAGCATTGGCAATAAAGCGCGTCCAATTGTTCCTCAAATGAAAAAAACCAGAACAAGATGTAAGCATTCGGACGGCAGCTACAAAAATGACGATTACGCGATGTTTATTGATTGGGCCCTTGCCTACGCCCTGCAGAATTGTAAGCAATAACCAAATAAGATACTTTGTTAAAATGAAAGAAACAGAGAAACACTGGATGTTGTCCCCAGACACCTTTTGATAGCCTTGGGGGCCATCCTGCAAATATCGATCATGGTGATATCTTTGCTGATAAAGGTGCGAAATGGGTTCTGCGAAACGAAAATCTNNTAACCATTGTGCCGCGATATGCCGAGACCGACAAGGCCGGAGTGGTTCATCACAGCGTCTATCCGGTGTGGTTTGAAATGGGGCGCACAGAGCTTCTGCGCGCTAACGGATTGGCATACAAGGACCTTGAGCAGACCGGTGTGTTCTTCGTCGTTGCAGAGCTGCGTATAAAATATCGTCAGCCTGCGCAATATGATGAAAAACTGCAACTGGAAACGACCTGTTCGGCGGTTACCGCCGGTAAGGTCGAGCATAGCTACAAGCTCACACGCTGCAGCGACGGGGCAATCCTGGCTGAGGGCTCGAGCATATTGGCCTGTGTCGATGCTGAGGGCAAGATTCGCCGAATCCCTAAAGGGCTCCCATTGTAAGATAAATGGCAAAATGCGGTCCCATCTTATGTTTATGAGTTCGTAATTGGATGTCGGACGTTCATGGACTACAAACCATGAACAATAAAGTTTGACTTGGTCCAGCCGGCTCGTTAAGCTATGTCCGGTGAAGCATAAAGCGTAATCCGAGACTCATAAGTCCGCCCTTGACAGACCGCTACGCTTTACGAGATACGAGATGCAAGATACGAGACAGAAAGAAAGTTGTGGTCTTTTTGCTGTTTTTGGCGATGCTGAAGCAGTTCAAAGAACATACTTTGGCCTGCACAGCCTTCAGCACCGTGGACAGGAATCAGCAGGAATAGCCTCCAGCGATGGTGAATTCATCCAGTGTTATACAGGCATGGGCACGGTAAGGAGGGTTTTCCGCAGCGGCACGGACATTTTGGAAAAACTGTCTAACCCGATAGCAATTGGCCACGTCAGGTATTCAACGACAGGTGTCAGCAAAATTGTTAACAGTCAGCCGCTTTTGTCCGAGTACTCCCGCGGGCAGGTAGCGGTGGCACACAATGGTAATCTTATAAACGCATCACTACTGCGGGACGAATATGAGGCATATGGCAGTATCTTCAAGTCCACAAGTGATACCGAGATAATTACTCATCTGCTCGCCAAGCCGAGCCACGTCAGCAAACCCGACCCACTGGCACATGTACTGAACCATCTTCAGGGGGCGTACAGTCTACTTTTTCTGTTTGACGACCGCATCGAAGCGGCTCGGGACCCTTACGGCCTCAGGCCCTTGTGCATAGGCCAAACTGAGAAAGGCTCCTATGTCATCGCTAGCGAGACCTGCGCTTTCGATGCCATAAAGGCAAAGTTCATTCGTGAAGTCGAACCTGGCGAAATTGTTCGGCTGGATAAAGACGGGCTGCATAGTAGATTCTTCGTCAAGCCGGGCACTGTCACACCGGCCCACTGCATCTTCGAGCACATTTACTTCGCCAAACAAAACAGCACTATTTTTGGTGAAAATGTGCACGAGTTTAGAAAAAAGCTCGGAAGACAACTGGCGATAGAACACCCAGCCGATGCCGATGTGGTAATACCGGTGCCGGACTCAGGGACATCGGCGGCAATAGGATACGCAGAGCAAAGCAAAATACCTTTCGATATGGGACTGGTCAGGAGCCACTACGTAGGCAGGACATTTATCTCGCCGAGCCAGAAATTAAGAGAACTGGAGGTCAAACTTAAGCTGGCGGTGGTAAATGAAGTTGTTGGCGGAAAACGCATCGTGGTGGTGGACGACTCAATCGTCCGCGGCACAACGACAAGAGGTAAGATCAGGGCGCTGCGCGAAGCCGGTGCAAAGCAAATCCACATGCGAGTGAGCTGTCCGCCGCTGAGGTTTCCTTGTTTTTACGGCGTTGATTTCCCGACAAAAGAGGAACTGCTGGCAAATAATCGCAATTTGGAACAAATCAAGGACTTTCTTGAAGTGGACAGCGTAGGTTATATGTCGCTGGATGGGTTGTTATCGTGTGCCGTTCTGCCGGACGACCATTATTGCACCGCCTGCTGGAACGGCGGATACAGAATACCGATAGATACCATTGTGAACAAGTTCGCTTTAGAACACCAACAAATGCGTATGTTTGACGAAAATGAGTAAGTACATCAGTTACGAACAGTCCGGTGTGAGTATCGACGCCGGCGACCAGAGCTCAAAGCAAATCCAATCGGCCGTTGCCAGCACATTTGGGCCGCGAGTTATGGAATTGCGAAATGGCTTCGCGGGGCTGTTCAGGCTCGACTACGACGAAAAGCTCTTCAAGAGAAACTACAAGAGCCCTGTCCTTGTGGCCTGCACCGATGGCGTGGGCAGTAAAGTCCAGTTAGCCGGGAAAATAAAGAAGTTCAATACGGTGGGTATCGATTTAGTGGCGATGAACGTCAACGACATGCTCGTGCAAGGCGCTGAGCCATTGTTTTTTCTCGACTACCTGGCGGTTCACAAGCTGGAGCCAAAAATAATAACCGAAATTGTAAAAGGCGTCGCGGCCGGCTGCCGAGAAGCTGACTGTGCACTAATCGGGGGCGAAACCGCCGAAATGCCCGACACCTACACCAAAGGTGATTTCGATATGGCGGGGTTCGCCGTCGGAGTGGTCGAGCGAAAGAAGATAATCACAGGAAGAAACATTAGAAAAGGTGACGTCATTCTGGGTCTGGCTTCAAGCGGACTACACAGTAACGGTTATTCGCTCGTTCGCAATATCTGCTTCAAAAGAGCTACTCTTAAAATGACCGATGTGCTGGACGAACTCGATGGCGCCGTGCTGGGCGATGTACTGCTGGAGCCGACGCGAATTTACGTTCGGCCGATAGTAAAACTATTGAGCCAATACAAAGTCAAGCGAGTCGTCCACGGCATGGCACATATTACCGGCGGGGGTTTGCCGGGAAATATCGTACGAATACTGCCGAAGGATTGTAACGCGGTTATTAAAAAATCGACCTGGCCGAAACACAAAGTATTTACATTTTTGCAAAACGCCGGCCCTGTGGAAGAAAAGGAAATGTTCAGAGTCTTCAATATGGGGATAGGGTTCGTGTTGATAGTGTCTGAGGATTTTGCCAATTCGATAGCGAAGAAACTGACAAGATTCGGCGAGCAGGTCTACACAATAGGCAGGATAACAACAGGCACCGGTAAAGTAGTCTTAAAATAATTCATCGCCGGCCGCCGGTAACCTGGGTCACAAACCAAAAAATGCGAAGTGCGAAATACAGCAAGTTTGCTGCAGCAGCATTAGTATACACCAGCTTCGCTATGTATTTGTATCTGCCGCATTTCAAAAACTTCCATAAAATCCATTACCTTCTTGTTTTAAATGTTTGTCTGGCCTCTTTAGGCTGTTACGTGCTCAGTCGCCGGTGGGTGGCCGGATTCGCCGAGTCGTTCTTTGCGGGAGCCATTTACGGTTTTGGGCCATTTACACTCGGGCTGGCTAAATTTCACCCTACGGCAGGTCTTCTGGCGGCGACTATACCGTGGCTGTTCTGCCCGGCTGCGTTCAGTTGTAAAGCCAGATGGCGATGGCTGCAGGTTCCGCTTTCGGCTCTGCCCTTTTTGGCAATACTGCTGTTCTTCCAGGTGGCCGCGTACTACAGCCTGTTTCCGGCTCCGACACAGGCCAAATTACATTTAGCAGATTTGGGCGGTCTGTTAGCCCCGCTGGTTATGGCTAAGCGCGGAACGACTTTGGTCGGCTTTTATCATATTCCAATAGCAGCGATGATTATGGGTTTTTCTATGCTGGTGGCGGCCCGGCGGGTCGGTGTAATAATAATTCTTGCACTGTCGGTGGTATTGGCTTTTTGTAACTCTTTCTTTAACGTCAGCCCTATTCTCTGGCTTGCAATTGGCGTGCTGTGCTGCTCGGTGCTTATAGGCGCGGGGATGCAGGGACTTATCTGTGCCGGCTTTGCCGACCGCCGATGGGTCCTGGCAGCTGCAGTGATTATGGGCACCCTTGCCATCGTAACATTGCTGCTGGCAACAAAATACTTTCAGGTATTCGCAGGGCTGGGTTCAGAATACGCAAAGCTATTTACCGAAACCGCTAAGATGCATATACTCGGGGCGGTTGCCATCGCAATTCTTTTCTTCATGATACGTGCAAAATCTCGAATCGCTCCTTTGCGGTGGACTATTCTTTGCTCAACGATGGCG
>JABAOH010043571.1_pt1 | contig 17306 bp, 9 predicted proteins | sample 7062181 | NCBI WGS metagenome assembly JABAOH01 (sample SAMN14538630, study PRJNA623070) | marine sediment metagenome | biome: marine biome [ENVO:00000428]; feature: marine pelagic biome [ENVO:01000023]; material: deep marine sediment [ENVO:00002113]; isolation source: pool of 5 deep marine... | reverse complement strand
GTACCGTTCGGACTCACGAACCGCCGACCCGTCGAACCGCCGAACCGCCGACGTACGCAGCGCGTACCGTTCGGACTCACCAACCGCCGATCCGTCGAACCGCCGATCCGCCGCGCGTTAGCTCGTATCCCGTAACACATCCGATCGCACTATCCCCAGCCCCGCGACTACCACACACACCACTCCTCCGATCCCGAGGGCGATCGCCGCGCCGAGCCGTTCAGCCACGAATCCAGCCTGGAGTGCCCCGAACGGACTCAGTCCCAAGAACGCCAGCGCAAATACCGACACGACCCGACCGCGCAGCTCATCCGGCGCGATGGTCTGCAGCAGCGTATTCGTCAACGCGGTTGTGGTGAGCATGGCGAACCCGTTCAGGGCGAGCAGTGCCAGCCCCAGGGGCAGGGACCGGGAGAAAGCAAACAAGACGACCAGCACGCCGAACGCGACAGATGCGCGTCCGAGGACCCGTCCCCGCCGGTAGCGATGGCCGAAAGCCGCCAGGCTCAAGGCGCCGACCAGGGCTCCTAGTCCCACCGAGGACATCATCCATCCGTACTCCACCGCGCCGAGCCCGAGAACGTCACGGGCCATCACCGGCATGAGCACCATGACGGGGAGCCCAAAGATGCTCATAGCGGCGATGTTGAGGATCAGCATGCGGATTCGCGACTCGCTGGCGACGTAGCGCAGGGCGTTCCGGATGTCTCGGCGGCTCGATGCTGACGGCCCAGGCCTTCGCTGGGCCGCCGGGAGCCGCATGGCGAGTATCGCCCCGATGACGGCCAGGTACGAGAGGCCGTTCAGGAGGAAGCACATCCCCACGCCGACGGCGGAAATGAGCAGTCCGGCTACGGCCGGCCCCAGCACCCGGCTCGCGCTGAATGCCGACGAGTTGAGGCCGATGGCGCTGGTCAGGTCATCTTTCCCCACCAGCTCGACCACGAACGACTGTCGCGCCGGAATATCGAACGCCAATGCGGTCCCCAAGAGCGGGGCGATGATCAACACGTGCCACAGGGTCACCACGCCCGCGAATACAAAGCCGGCAAGGATCAAGGCGAGCACCATGGAGCTCGCCTGTGTCATCATCACAACCCAGTGTTTCGGGACGCGATCGGCCAGGACACCTGCATGCAGCGAGAATAGCAGCACAGGGAGTGTGCCCAGTGCCTCCGCCAGCCCCACGTAGAAGGCAGAGTCCGTGAGTTCCAGCACCAGCCAGGACTGGGCGACCCGCTGCATCCACACACCGACCAGCGAGACCACCATCCCGCTGAAGAACAGCCGATAGTTGCGGTGCCGTAGGGCGCCGAACGGGACGGATCGGCGGTCGGGAGGAACGGCGGACGGTGAATCGGCGGGGCGGCGGTCCGCCGGTTCGGCGGATGGGGTGTCGATCCGCCGGTCCGCCGACCCGCCTGGGTGTGGGGTGTTGGGTGGGGACCCGCCCATCATTGCGTGAACTTTATTCGGGTTTCAGTTTACCAAGAAGGGGCACGAACTCGGATTCTATGCGCTACACCACGTACTCCAAGTATCTCCCCCAGCTCCTCGATGCCATCAATCTCGAGGATCTGCTGGACCAGTTGAGCGATTTCCTCCTGCAGTCGGGTTTTGCGGGAGGGCCGTTCTACCATCCGTACTGGGGGCAGTTCGGCGAGGACGAGGGCGATCGCTCGCTGGAGGCCCTCAAGCAGGCCATCATGCAGGCCCTCATGGAATCCGGGAAGCTCACGCCGGAGATGCTCCAGGCATTGCGCGGTGAATCGACTGGCGACCCCCAGCGCGACGCCGAGATCCAGCAGCAGCTAGCCGACCTGATCGACAAGGTGATCGAGCGCCTGGTGGAGCAGGGATATCTGACGACCACGCAGGCGCCCCAGATGCCCGAGAGTCACCAGCAGGTGTTCGGACCTGGAGGACAGGCTCAGACCGCGGCGCAGCAGGTGCAGTTCAACCTCACCGACAAGGCGCTGGACTTCCTGGGCTACCGGGCGCTGCGGCATCTGCTGGGCAGTATCGGCAAGTCGAGCTTCGGAGCGCACGAGACCGCCCATCTCGCCACGGGCGTGGAAGCCGACGCCGTGTCGAAGCCCTACGAGTACGGGGACACGATGAACCTCGACGTGCCGGCGACGCTGAGCCATGCCATTGCGAGGGGGGCGGTTCGGCGAGGGGAGTCGGCGGACCGCCGGACCGCCGAACCGCCGATCACGATCGATCTGGACTATCCCGATCTCATGGTGCATCAGGCGGAGTATCGATCGAGCGCCGCGACGGTCTTGATGCTCGACTGCTCCCACTCGATGATCCTGTACGGGGAGGATCGGTTCACACCGGCGAAGAAGGTGGCGCTGGCGCTCACCCACCTAATCCGGACGCAGTTCCCCGGCGACTCGATCAGGGTCGTACTGTTCCACGACACCGCAGAAGAGATCCCTCTCGCCAAGCTGGCCCATGCGCAGGTAGGGCCATACCACACCAATACCGCTGAGGGCCTCAGGCTGTCTCGCCGCATTCTGCAGTCGCAGAAGAAGGACATGCGGCAGATCATCATGATCACCGACGGGAAACCCTCGGCGCTCACCCTGCCCGACGGCCGGGTCTACGTGAACTCAATGGGTCTCGATCCCAAGATCCTGAAGGAGACCTACCGCGAGGTCGCCATCTGCAAGCGCTCAGGGATCATGATCAACACCTTCATGCTGGCCCGGGAGCGGATGCTGGTGGAGTTCGTGAAGCGGGTGTGTGAGATCGCCCGGGGGAAGGCCTATTTCACGAACACCATGACGCTCGGTGAGTACATCCTGATGGACTTCATGCACCGGAAGACGAGGCGGGTGGGGTAAGGCGGGTCGGCGGGTCGGCGGATCGGCGGGTCGGCGGATCGGCGGACCAGAAGATAGTGCAACTCCCTGCAGTCAATTGATGCCGGTGGGGCGAGGGCCAGCCAACACTTTGTGGCATGCCACCCGCTTGCCCCCTCGGCCAAGGAGATCTCATACTATGGGCATGCCCGACACCGCTCGCCGCTACACCGTCGAAGAAGTCCTGGCGTTCCCCGAAGACGGGAACCGCTACGAGCTGGTGCATGGGGAATTGCTAGTGACGCCGGCGCCAGCACCACCCCACCAGAAGGTCCTTTCGCGCCTCACCGCGCTGGTGGAGGACTACCTGGCTCACCACGCATCCGAAGGGGTCGTATTCCCCGCGCCGGCAGATATCTCCTGGGGCGAACACAAGCTCGTCCAGCCGGATCTCTTCGTAGTACCTCCCGCTGAGGCGAGTGGTGACTGGCGTACGTACCGGACGCTCCTGCTCGCCGTGGAGATTCTTTCACGTAGCTCCGGCCGAGCCGACCGCGTGATCAAGCGGCAGCTGTACCAGGAACAGAAGGTGGCCACTTACTGGATCGTGGATCCAGACGCCGGCGTTGTTGAGGTGTGGCACCCCAACGATGAGCGGCCGGAGATCGTCAGCGAGATGCTGAAGTGGCAGGTCACGGACGAGGCGCCGGAACTCACGATCGATCTCGCGGAACTGTTCAGGGACTTGCCTAGCTAGGGTCGGCGGGTCGGCGGGTCGGCGGGTCGGCGGGTCGGCGGGTCGGCGGGTCGGCGGGTCGGCGGACCAGAAGCTAACCTGGGTTGGCTGATCGACAAGTCCCGCCCTGAGAGGGCAGGCTCGGCCAAGCAAAGCGTCCTTGAAGGACGCACAGCCCCCATTACGCCGCCGAGCCCGGGCTCTCAGCCCGGGACCTCGCCCCCAGCCTTCACCCACCCCACCAACTGATCCGCCAACCGCGTCGGCTCCGGCACCCGGTACCCCACGGCACACTCGAGCACCACGCGCTCGGCGGTCGCAAGATCGACTCTGTGACCCACGCTCACGAACACCGGCCGCACACCGTCTCGGGTTCGCAATACCGTGCCGNNGCGAAGCCCGGGCGCCACGCCGAGTGCCTGGTTCGCCGTGTTCTCCGATGAGCCGGCTCTTAGCACATCCGAGGGTGGGTCGATCGCAGATCACACCCACATGACAGGCCAACCCGAACCGCCTGGGATGGGCAAACCCCTGGGCGTCGCACATGATGGCGTCTGGCTCACGCCGCAGCTTCCGCAAGGCGGCGATGACCGCCGGCGCCTCACGAAAGGAGAGGAGCCCCGGCACGTAGGGAAACGTCACGGGCCGCACGGCCACCCGCTGCTCAACCACAGACTCGGCACGGACATCCCACAACACCGCCGCCGCGATACAGTGCCCACCATCACGGGAGAACGCCGCGTCGACACCCGCGACCAACCGAATCCGCTTCCGCGGCGCCACCTGCCGCACCTTTGACGCGAGCCGCTGCTGGATCGTGATCGCCTGCCTGGGAGTAACCCGCCAGCGGTGGGGGGCACGTGGGATCTTCATTGCTCATTCAGGCGCCGCCCCAGCGATTCCTGTGTTGAACTCGCCAGGCTCATGGCTATCTCCTCTTCCTCCGCAACTTGATCAACGCCTCGAGCTCCGGAATCTGATCCAGGTCCTTGGGCCGCCCCGCGGCGCGCTTTGCCTTAAGGAGCCCGGGAAGGTCAAGGGCATGGAAGCGCAAGTCTCCCGTCACGACCTCCACCGATGCCTTGAGCACCTGGTCGTATCCACCGACGCCTTCCACGACGTCAAACAGGTCGATATCGCCAAGATCTGTGGTGAGTGTCATGACCGGTGTGACCTCGATGGCCTTGGCATCCACGATGAAGGGAAGACCTGGCTCTACACCCCGGGGATAGGCGTGCCACCTCGCCAACAACTCAGCCAGCAGCTGCCGGTTGTCCTCACTGACGTCGTAGCAGACGTCGAGATCTTCTGTGATGCGCGGCGAACCGTGCAACCGTGCGGCGAGCCCCCCAATGAGGACGAAGCGCACCTCGGAACGCACCAGCTCTGAGATCATCCGGAGCAGGCTCATGCCCCGACTACCCTAGCCGAGCGGAGAAACGCCAGGTCCTCATCCAACCGGCGCAGCCGCTCTTCCGGAGATCTCCGCAGGGACGACTCCAGTAGACCGATGTCCACGCCATGCTCCCGGGCGCCTGCGAGACCTCGGCCACGCCGTTTCCGCGGCCGCCCGCGCTTCCTCTCCTCATACGCCGTGCGCGACAAGGAAAGACGCACAAGGAAGCTGGACAAGAACCGCTCGAGATCGACGGCCAGCGTAACGGTGGCCTCAGGCCCGACCCGCTCCCACATTCGCTGCTCCGGCCACGCCAAGAGGGCGCCTTGGGCCAGCGGGTAGGCATCCACCAGCGGCGTGCCACAGGCGGCGTTGATCGCTCGGGCAAGGGCCAGCTCCCGGGCGCCGGTCACCGTGTAGCGGGCTGGCAGTCGTAGCACTGCCAGCGCATTCTGGACCCAGCGCCGCGGTGCGCCGACGGCCGTACTGAACTGGCCCAAGGTCATGGCTAAAATATATATGATTACAATATCTATTTCAATCTCCTGCACAAAGTTGGTGCCGACCGTATCTAGGAGGTCGACGAGGACACCGACTGTTCGGGAGAGAGGTAGAGGTGTGGGGTGGGGGCGAGCCGACAACGCTGCGGTGCCGGCCGACGAGTCACTCCAACCCTATGACTCACTCGAACCCGAATCGCGCGCTACCCTGGGCCGCGCCCGCCTCCTCCACGGCTCCACTGTCGCCCCAACCTCCCGTCCACCCTTCCCGAGGTACGCCCGCAACACCGGACTCACCCGCTTCCGCACCAGCGCCCGCTCGATTTCCGCTGCCCGGGCTGCATCGTAGTCGGCGAGCGGCCTGATCTTGCCACCTTCGAGGGCCGCAATCGGGACACCGTCCCGGTACAGCACGCGGTTCGTCGCCAGTGCCGGGATCCGCTCCCCGGGGGTAACGATACCCGTCAGATTCATCGGATCCGCACCCGAGAGGCCGACGAGCTGACCGGTGGATTCCCTCTTGCGAACCGTCCGCATCTGACCCACCGCCTCGGGGAGCGCGAACTGCTCGCCGGACATGCCCGTAACGAATCGTCCGCCCCGGATCTCACCACGAGCCTCGAGACGCCGGTACACCAGCAACAGCTCACGCCAGGGAACCATGATCGACTCACGAGTCAGCAGCCGGCGGAACACGACACCGTAGCGCTTGAGGAGTACGCGGGCGAGCGTTTCGACGGATCGGCGTATCGGCGGTTCGGCGGCAGGATGGCCGTGTGGCGACTCGTTGGACGCTTCCGCCGTTCCATCGTTCCGTCGTTCCGCCATTCCATCACTCTGCCGTTTCGCCGTTCCATCGTTCCGTCGTTCCATCGTTCCGCCGTTCCGCCGTAAGAGCACCCACCGCCCTGCCGACTCGATGCCGAACGGCGCCGTCTTGTGTCGCCGCCGTCCAGCACCACGAGGCTTGCGCTTCTGCGACGGGGTGAGCAGCGCCCGGAGGCCCGCGAACGAGTCCGAGGTGACCATACCGAGAGCCACCAGCTCGCCCAGCACCTGCTCCAGTTGCGTGGCCAACAGACCGGTCGCCGCCACCAGCTCCTGGAAGAACGAGGCGCCACGCTGCTCCAGGATATCGAGCACCACTCGGGCATTGGTCGACGGCGTCGCACCCTCACCTGCCCGCGCCAAACGGAGCCAGGTCTCCTGATGATCCCGCAGAAACAGCGCCACAGGCGTGGAGCGAACCGGTCCGGAGCTGGCCTGCACCAGCGGTGACAACCGCCCCCAAGCAACCCGCCCCGTCAGGCACAGGGTATCGAGGAGCAGGGGATCGTACTCGTCACACCTCGCTGCCAGCACGTCCATTTCCCACGCTCCAGCTGCCAGCTCATATCCATCGAGGGAGTCGATGACCGCCAAGAGACCTTCAATCCCTTGAGCCCGGTGCTCCACATCGATCCGCTGCCACGCAAACAGAAACCGCATGAAGTCCGCCGGCGACACCGGCGCGATCTCGGCACGCAGGCGATTCAATGTGTAGCGGTGAATTCGCGCGAGGAGGCGTCGGTCGCACCACTCGATGGGGGAGTGGGGAGCGGGGAGCGGGGAGCGGTCTGCCGCCTCGCCGGTCCCTGGCTGCGGCGTGAAGTGGCCCCGGAGGACGACACCCTCGGCCTCGAGTGCCGCGAGGGCCACATCGGCTTCCGCCTCATCGATGCCGAGGGACTCGGCGAGGGTGCGAACCGTGATCGGCCCCGCGATCTCGAGCCGACCCCGCATGAGCTCGCGGATGGCGGTCTGGCGATCGGGCTGTGGCTCGGCTACCGGCGCTGCAATACCCTCGGGCTCGACCACCGCCTCCGGGTGGACTGCCCGGAGTTCGGGAACCCGTTCCATCGCGACCCACAGCGAGCAATGGCCTGCCGCTGTGTCGAACCCGACCTGCGCCGCGCGAGAGGCGATTCTGAGCTCGCTGAAAAGCGTGTCCCCGGTCTGACCGCCCGACCGCCTGACCGCCCGACCGCCCTCTTCTTTGGTGAGGAACCCAGACATCAGCAGCGCGTCGTGCAACTCGTCGGCGTTCTCCGGATCCGGCCATGCCTCATCCCGCACCCGCTCAATGGCTGCGGCGTCCAGCGCACCCAAGTCGCTGGCGCTCGACGGCTCGAAGGCCCGGCGGGTGTACACCGCCTGGGCACGCCGCTCCTCCAGCGGCGCGTCATCCAGGAACGCGTACGGCCTGGCGTTCAGGATCTCATGAGTAAGAGGAGAGGGCTCAGGCAAGTCACGGGCCACGCACTCGACGTCGCCGGCCCGAATCTCTCCCAGAAGCGACGTCAACCGATCCACGTTCATGGCCTCGGTCAGGCAGTCCTCGATAGTCTGCCGCACGAGGGGGTGGTCCGGGACTTCGCGGTCGCCCGCGATGTTCTCGAGACATGCAGCCGCATCGGGGAACACGGCGGCCAAAAGGTCTTCCGACTCCATGCGCTGAACCTGCGGCGCCACCTTCCTACCGCCGCGATTCCGCAGCACCGCCAGCGCCGTAGTGGCATTCCAACGCCACCGGGTCTGGAACATGGGGGCGTCCAGCAGCGCCTGGATCAGAATGTCTCTGGCCGTGCTCGGGTGCAGGTAGCTAAAGACGTCCTTCAGCGGAAAGGAGTGCTGCGGACCAAGCGAAAGGAGTAGCGCGTCCTCAGTGGCCGCGGCCTGGAGCTCGAAGTTGAACTGACGGCAAAAGCGTTTCCGCAGCGCCAGCCCCCATGCCCGGTTCACCCGACCGCCGAACGGCGCGTGCACCACGAGTTGCATCCCCCCCGAGGTGTCGAAGAACCGCTCGGCGACCAGCGTCCGCTGGGTGGGCAGCATGCCAAGAAGTCGCCGTGCGTCCGCCAGGTACTGCACCAGCTGACCCGCGGCGGGTCGGGATAGGCCAATCTCGTCCACCAACCACTCTACGGCGGCATCATGATCATCCAACCGCGTTCCCAGCTGCTGTCGCAGCTCCGAGACCGCTGCCGACAGCTCGTCGCTCCGGGCCGGCGCTTCACCCAACCAGAAGGGGAGGTTGGGAGGCTGGCCCCGGGCGTCCTCGACCCGTACCACACCGGCTTGAATCCCCAGGATCCTCCACGAGGTGTTGCCCAACTGGAAGATGTCGCCCGCCACGCTCTCGAAGGCGAAGTCTTCGTTCACCGTGCCTATGAATGTCCCTTCGGGCTCCAGCACCACGCGGTAGTCGGCGTTGTCGGGGATGGCACCGCCTGAGGTAATCGCCCTCATCCTGGCTCCCCGCCTGCCCCTGATCCGGCCATTCACGCCATCGTAGTGCAACAAGGCTCCCCGTCGGCCCCGGCGCGTGCTGAAGCCACGAGCCGCCATCTGGACTACCTCATCGAACTCGCGCCGCTCGAGTGGGGCATACGGATACGCCCGGCGCGCCAGGGCGAACAGGTCATCTTCCTGCCAGTCCTCGCACGCGGCCTCGGCCACCACCTGCTGGGCCAACACATCGAGGGGTCGCTGCAGCATCAGCAGCCTATCCAACTCTCCGCGGCGGACTACCCGCATCAGGGCAGCGCACTCGACGAGGTCATCACGGCTCAGCGGGAACAGTCGTCCCTTAGGCGTACCGTGCACCGTATGCCCCGAGCGACCCACTCGCTGCAGGAAGGTCGCGATGCGGTGCGGTGAGCCGAGTTGGCAAACCAGATCCACGTACCCGATGTCGATCCCCAGCTCGAGGGACGCCGTGGCCACCAGCGCCTTGAGCTCACCGCCCTTGAGACGCCTCTCGGCACTGACCCGAACCTCTTTCGCAAGGCTCCCATGATGGGCGGTCACCGCCTCTTCGCCCAACCGATCACTGAGGTGGCGCGCAACCCGCTCGGCCATCCGTCGCGTGTTTACGAACACGAGGGTCGTCCGATGCTCGGCGATGAGCTGCGCCAGCCGGTCATAGATCTCCTGCCACACCTCGCCCGACATCACCGCTTCCAGCGGGGAGCTGGGGATCTCGATGGTGAGGTCTGCCGTGCGACGATGGCCCTCGTCCACGATGACGCAGTCGGCATCACCGTTGGCATCGAGCCCGCCGGCGCCCACGAGGAACCGGGCGACCTCCTCCACGGGCTTCTGCGTGGCCGACAAGCCGATGCGTTGCAGCGGTGCTTGCGCCACGTGCTGCAGCCGTTCCAGACTGAGAGCGAGATGCGCACCACGCCGCGACTCGATCACCGCGTGGATCTCATCGACGATCACCGTCCGAACGGTGCGAAGCATCTCGCGACTTCGCTGGGCGGTGAGCAATAGGTAGAGCGATTCGGGAGTCGTCACCAGGATGTGAGGTGGCCTCTTGAGCATCGCTGCCCGCTGTGAGGCAGGCGTATCGCCCGTGCGCACTGCTGCGGTGATCTTGACCGGCGACAGCTCCATGCCTTCTGCCACCTGCCGGATCTCCCGCCTGGGCTCCGCAAGGTTTTGGTGGATGTCGGCACTCAGCGCCTTGAGCGGTGAGACGTAGACCACCCGTACCTCGTCGGGGAGATCTCTCTCCAGCCCCTCACGGAGCAGATCGTCCAACGCGCTCAAGAACGCGGCAAGCGTCTTTCCCGAACCCGTGGGGGCGGCGATGAGGGTGTGGCGCCCGGCGCGGATGGCTTCCCAGCCACGGGCCTGGGGCGGCGTTGGCTCGGCGAAGCGTTCGGTGAACCAGCGAGCGACCGCAGGGTGGAAGGCGGAGAGAGGCATGGGGAAACGTAGTCCGGCTTGCGGTTGGACGGAACGCTACTAGAGCCTTCAGCCTGGAGCCTTCAGCCATCAGTTTACCAACCGCCACCTATCGAGCGGCGGAGGCTCTGGCAATCCGCAATTCGCAGTTCGCAGTTCGAGTGGCCGCCGCCGTCACGACCACGAATTGCGAATTGCGAACTGCCGCAGCTTAAGGCTGTAGGCTTCAGATAACTCGACTTACAGCACCGGCCACCATATCTTGCCAATTCCCAAAGCATTACACCGCAACGTAGCATCGAGTCACCGTGTTTGAAGACATCTTCGAGACTGTAAACTCGGGCTTCGCCCAGGCCCTTTATGAGGACTATCTCCGGGACCCCGATTCCGTGCCGGAGGAGTGGCGCAGGCTGTTTGAGGATGGGATGAAGGGGGAGGAGCCGGTGGGGGGAGGTGGGACAGAGGGGGGAGTAGGGGCAGTGGATGCCGCTGCGGAGGAATCCCCTGCCCCATCTGCCCCTCCTGCCCCTTCTCCCTCTGCCTCGCTGGAGCCCATCACGGGCCCCGCACTCCGCCAACTCCGGAACATGCAGGCGTCCCTCGAGGTCCCCACTGCCACTTCGTTCCGGGACGTGGACGTCTCGCGGCTCTGGGCGGTACGTGCCGCGCTCAACCGGGAGCTGCAGCAGCGCAACATCAAGCTCTCGTTCACCCACTTCATCGGGTGGGCCATCATCAAGGCCGTCAAGCACGTTCCCTCTATGGCCCACACGGTCGCCCAGGAGGGTGACCAGCACTTCCGGGTCGAACCAGGCGGCGTGAACCTCGGCCTCGCTGTCGATACGGTGGGCAAGGCCGGCGAACGGAAGCTCGTCGTACCGGTGATCAAGAACGCCCACCAGATGGCGTTCGACCGGTTCCATGAGGAATACGAGCGCCTCGTGGCCGGCGCCCGAGACGGGAAGCTCCTGCCCGACGCCTACGTAGGCGCCGCCGTCACCCTCACCAACCCAGGCATGATCGGTACCGTAGCCTCGGTGCCGCGGCTCATGAAGGGCCAGGGCTCCATCATCGCCACCGGCGCTATCCGGAACGTGGCAGGTGCCAAGATGATGACCATGACCAGCACCTACGACCACCGGATCATCCAGGGTGCCGAGTCCGGAGTGTTCTTGAGCCGCCTGGACGATCTGCTGCAGGGGGAGGGGGGGTTCTACGAGGGGATCACGGCGGCGATGAATGTGGATTTGATGGTGGCAGAAGGGGCAGTGGGGGCAGAAGGGGCAGTAGTGATACCATCTCCTGCCCCGTCTGCCCCAGCTGCCCCGACTCCCCCAGCGATGCTGTACCACGTCGCCGCCGCCATGTCCCTGGTGAAAACCCACCGCACTCACGGCTACCTGGCTGCCCATCTCGACCCGCTGGGAACCGAGCCCCGGGGTGATCCGGCGCTGGAACCGGCAAACCTCGATCTCACGCCCGAGATCATGCGGCAGATCCCGGCCGCCGTGCTGCGCACCTACGTGGGCGGTGAGACACTGCAAGATGTGCTGCCGCGACTCAGAGATACGTACTGCGGTACCATCGCCTACGAGATCGAGCACATCGCGAGTCACGAGGAGCGTGTTTGGCTCAGGCGGGTGATCGAGTCTGGTGAGCACCGTCACCCGCTCTCAGACGAGGAAAAGCACGCGCTCCTTGAGGAGCTCACCAGGGTGGACGTGTTGGAGCGGTTCCTCCACAAGAACTATCTGGGGCACAAGCGATTCGGCATCGAGGGACTGGACATGATGGTGCCGATGTTGCACCGCGCCCTGGACCTGGCGGGTGACGAGGGAACCTGCGAGGCGGTGATTGGGATGGCGCACCGCGGCCGCCTCAACGTACTGGCTCACATCCTGGGGGTGTCGTACGAGACGCTCCTGGCCGAGTTCGAGGGCGGCCGTGAGGTGGAGGAGACCCTCACACCCATAGGCGGCACCGGCGACGTGAAGTACCACCACGGCGCGACCGGCATCTTCGAAACGTGGCGCGGGCTGGAGGTCGATGTGTCATTGATGCCCAACCCCAGCCATCTCGAGGCAGTGGATCCCGTGGTAGCAGGCAACGCCCGGGCGCGACAAACCAACCGCTCCGGCCCCCAGCCCGTCTACGACTTCAAGTGCGTGCTGCCGATCCTCATCCATGGCGACGCGGCCTTCGCGGCCCAAGGCGTGGTGGCCGAGACCATTAACCTGGCGCGACTCGAGGGATACTCCACCGGCGGCACGCTGCACATCATCTCCAACAACCAGGTGGGCTTCACCACGAATCCCAACGAGGCGCGCTCAACGGACTTCGCCAGCGATCTCGCCAAGGGATTCGACGTGCCCATCGTGCACGTGAACGCCGACGATGCCGAAGCCTGCCTGGCCGCGGTGCGGCTCGCACTGATGTACCGCAAGAGGTTCCGGCACGATGTGGTCATCAACCTCGTGGGCTACCGCCGGCACGGGCACAACGAGGGCGACGAGCCGCGGTACACCCAGCCGCTGATGTACCAGCGCATCGACGAGCACCCGACGGTGCGCGAGCTGTACGCCACGACGCTGATCGAACATGGGTTGGTGACCGAGGAGCAGGCGGAGCGGATGGCCGAGCAGGCGTACAGCCGGCTCAGCGAAATGCAGGCCAAGCTCAAAGCAGACATCGAGCGCGCGGAAGAAGAGGGCGAGGAGCCCCAGCGCATCTCTGGCCTGGCGATCTCCATCACGGAGCCCACCACGGCGGTGGAGCGGGACCTCCTCGTCCGGCTCAACGAGGAGCTGCTCACCTTCCCCGACGGCTTCCGCGTCAACCGCAAGCTCCAGCGGGTGCTGGAGCGGCGGCGCAAGGCGGTCGCCGAAGGGGGGAGCCTTGATTGGGCCCACTCCGAGGCGCTGGCTCTTGCCGCCCTGCTCACCGAGGGCGTACCGCTGCGCGTGGTGGGGCAGGACACGGTGAGGGGTACCTTCAGCCAGCGGCACCTCACCCTGTTCGACGCCGAGAACGGCAAGCCACACACGCCGATCCAGCATCTCACCGCGGCGAAGGCGCCGATGGAGCTGCACAACACGCCGCTATCGGAGTACGCGGCGATGGGCTTCGAGTACGGCTACAGTGTGGCCGCGCCCAAGGCGCTGGTGATTTGGGAGGCGCAGTTCGGGGACTTCGCCAACGCTGGCGAGGTAATCATCGATCAGTTCATCATCGCGGGGCTCGCCAAGTGGGGGCAGACGTCACGGCTCACGCTGCTTCTACCCCATGGCTACGAGGGGCAGGGCCCCGAGCACTCGAGCGCCCGCCTGGAGCGCTATCTCGCACTGGGCGCCGAGGGCAACATCCGAGTCGCCAACTGCTCGACGCCGGCCCAATACTTCCACCTGCTGCGCCGCCAGGCGAAGCACCAAGAGGCGCGGCCGCTCATCGTGATGACGCCCAAGAGCCTGCTGCGACTGCCGCAGGCAACGTCGCCGGTGGCGGAGCTCACCGAGGGAGAGTTCCACCCGGTGCTCGACGACCCGGCGCTCCCTGGCGCGCGCGACACGGTTAGGCGACTCGCCCTCTGCTCTGGCAAGGTGTACTACGACGTGGTGGGCTCGCCGCGCCGGGCTGAGGCCCGGCAGGTGGCGATCGGGCGCATCGAGCTGCTCTATCCCTTCCCGGAGGGCCACGTACACACGCTCATCGAGTCGTACCCCAACCTCGATCAGGTCGTGTGGCTGCAGGAAGAGCCGATGAACATGGGCGCCCGCAAGTGGGTGGTGCCGCAGCTCGAAGCGCTGGCACACGAAGGGCTCACGGTCCGCTACGTCTCCCGGCCCGAGCGGTCGAGCCCGGCGGAGGGGTACCCCGCTGCACACCAGGCCGAGCAGCAGCAGCTGGTGAGTGAAACCCTGGACGCTTCCTAGTGTCGTCAGTCAGAGATTCGATGCATAGCACAAGCGCCGAGTAGTCCCGCAGCGTGGGTGGCGGTCCGGCGGTCTCGGCGCCGAGGTCTGTCTCAGGAAGCCTGCCCCCGGGGCCATCGTCCGGCGTCGAGTCCGCCGACAACGCCAGCGCGCGGAGGGGCTGCTCGGCGCGTGGTTTTAGTCACAATCCTCTGACTCGCTCCTCTAGATCTCCTTCCCGTAGACCCGAACGATCCGGTCAATCTCATCCAAGGCGTACTTTGCCAGCTTCTTTTGTGCCGTGATGGACGACTTCTTCTTGGTCTCCGTGTCGCCCAGGATGATGATGTTCTCATCGTTGAGCCGGGTCGCCGGTCCCGTGTAGTTGAAGCTTCCGGCAATCACGACCTGCCGGTCGATGACCATCAGCTTGTGGTGCAGCTTGTTGAGTTTCCCCTGCGGCTCCGCCACGTACAACTTTGCGCCTGCATTGCGGACCGGCCGGGTCGCCGCCCATCTCTGGTTGGCCTGACGCTTGTCCAGCACGCCGCGAATCGGCACACCGGCACTGGTCAGGGCAATCATCGTGNNAAGGTGAACATCGCGAAGTCGATGCGCTTCTTCGCCTTGAGCATCTGCTTCATGATCTCCATTTCCGGGTTGTGGTCGGGCGCGAAGAGAACGCGGACTGGTACATTGGATACCTCTACGTCGCGCGGTGCCTCGTCGTGGCCCTCATTCAGCTTGCCGAAGTGGCCTTGCTGGATCTCGCGATATTCGCGGCCGTACAGGTTGGCAACCTTGCGGCTACGCACGATCACCAGATGGTTGAGATTGGAGCTGGTACCGGAGTCGGTGAAGTTCGTGGAGCCGGTCAGGAGAGCGCTCCCGTCCCGCACGATGAACTTCTGGTGGAAGATGCTCGGATTGAAGTCGGAGCGGACGTTGATCGCGGTGCGCAGGATCACGTTCTGAATCTCGCGATTGACCTCATACTTGCCCCCCGGCAGCCAGGGATTGGCAGCCATCCTACCGGCCCGCAGGTAGTCGCCCTCGACCACTAGCCGGACCCGGACCCCGCCCTGCCGGGCCTGAACGATGGCATCGGCAACATCCCAGGAGTCCAGCTCCTGAACCGCGATGTCGAGCCGCTTCTTGGCCCCAGCAATGAAGTCGATGATGGCCTGCCTGAGATCGTCCGGCCCCCCGACGTCCCGGGGACCCATGTAGAGCTCGATGTTGCCCACAGTCTGCGGCATAGTTTTCCTCCTCAGCGCACGGCTCAAGCGCATATTGGGAACGCAGGACACCGGGAGATAGCCCCTTTTGGGGGCAGCGGGTGCCCCGATTGGGACATCCGCGCTCGCTTACGTCACGGAGAGGTCTGGCGGCAGTCGGTACGCGAGCTTCGCCCGGGCCTGCGACACCGCCGCCTGATACTCCGGGCTGGTCACCCGATCCCGCAGCCGGGCGCTCACCGGCAGCACCATGGGGACCGGCTCCCACGAGACCGGTCCGCCGCTAGCCTCATCGACCAGCCTGCCCTGGTTCAGCGCCCGGTTGGCTTCGGCCAGGTCCCCGCCGGCCAGGCTATCCCGCAGCGCATCAAGTCGGGCCTGCGCCTCTGGTTCCACGCACTTCAGGTGACGATACCCCACCGCCGCCATGTAGTACTGGGAGGGCACGAAGGCGATCCCATCGAGCCGCAGTCGCTCACACACCACCATCAACCACGCGGCAACGTCTCGCATGATGCCCAGACCCGGGTGCTCTTGGCCCGGCAGCTGGGGGCGTCGGTCACTGAACGTCGCACGGGGGTCCTGCAGCAGCAGCCATTCGATCTCGATGACTTCTAACCCCGGCATGATGCTGCGACTGCGGCTAGCCCTCAGCTCCATCAGGAGCTCTCGCCCAGGGTCCCCGTGGATACGCAGCGTTTGTCCCAGTCCTTTGGACGCATCGATGGACAGGTCGAGATTCCGGAACCCCCGCGCCCGGATGCGGTCGAGCAACCCGAGCTGTTCCAGTTGCAGCTCCACCGCATGCCGCGAGAACTGCCCGAGAAACCTGGTGTCGACGCGGGTCACCAGGCCGAGGAGATCTTCCGCGGTGAGCCCCCAGTCCGAGTCCCGATTCGCTGCGGCTGTCTCCAGGTTCCACCGCTGCGAGATCTGGCGGAAGCGCCTCAGGATGATCTCGGCGTCATCCGGCGGCTCGACGACGCGCCCGGAGACTAGCCAGCCGAAGAACCGGGCCGAATGGCGCCACGCCGAGGCGCCGTACCCACCCCCCAACACCACTATGAGGGGAACCGATGGGCCCGCGTGCCGCACCGTGTTCACCACGAAGCGATCACGCTCGACGATGCCCCCGGCAGTCAGCTTCCAGTCACCCAGGGCGTCGCCTCCGGCGCCGTCCACGCCGGCCACGTACACCACGAGCCCCGGCCGATGGCTCCGCACCACGGGGGGCAACCGCTCCTCGAGGGTGTCGAGCAACCTGTCATCGGTCACCCCGCTCCCCAGCACGATGCTGGTGGAGGCCACCGCTCCCACGTCGTCCCACGGTGCGTTGTGGACCGAAAAGGTGTGGACCGTGGGATCCTGCGCGAACACGGCGCGAGTACCGTTGCCGTCGTGCAGATCCAGGTCCACCACCAGCACCGGCTCCTGGAAACCCCTGGCCCGGAGCCGCTCGATGGCTATCGCCACATCGTTCAAGATGCAGAATCCCATTCCCTCATCGGAGGTAGCATGGTGAAAGCCACCGCCCAGGTGTACCGCCACCTTCCCGGTTCGCAGCGCCAAGCGGGTAGCCTGGATCGTGCCGCCCACCATGAGCCGCACCAGATCGAGGGCTTCTTGCGACTCACGCGGTCCGAGCTCGAGCCCCAGGATTTCACCCACCACCGTCGGATCGGACAGCGACTCCAGATAGGCAGGGGTGTGGACCCGCAGCACGTTCTCGAGGGACGCCGGAAGAGGCCTGCTGACGTCGTGTCGGCGAATGAGCCCGTGATCGGTGAGGAAACCCAGAATCTTGTCGGCGCGAGCGGGATCCATGAGCCCCGCAGCGGCCCGAGCATAATCCGGATGATGGATGAAGCAGACGTCCGGAGGCCGCAGGGCATAGCGCAGCCATCTCCCGATGCGACCGGACGCCTGGGACAATCGCTGCAACATTCGCGCAGGCCTCCTTGGCCACTGAGCCCGGGGTGCTGGG
>JABAOH010068997.1_pt1 | contig 17307 bp, 17 predicted proteins | sample 7062181 | NCBI WGS metagenome assembly JABAOH01 (sample SAMN14538630, study PRJNA623070) | marine sediment metagenome | biome: marine biome [ENVO:00000428]; feature: marine pelagic biome [ENVO:01000023]; material: deep marine sediment [ENVO:00002113]; isolation source: pool of 5 deep marine... | reverse complement strand
TCCCCTCGGGCCCGCCACATTTGAAAGCAGATGTTGTTTTGTAGTTCCTGCAAAGAGTTAAAGAGTAATATTTCACTGTGTTCATCAAAGAAAAGAGTGGTCAACAGTGTCTGAGTCGCCTTGTTTGAAGGTTCCTAAAGCCTTAGGTGAGAAAGCTATACTCATAACTAAGCGGCTCAACCTTTTCGATAGGGAATTGAAGATTCAACGAGTAGAAGGCTATCTGTACATTCCGTTAATCAGTGAACCTCTTTCCGCTCACATTGAAGAGTTCAAGAAGAACCTCCCAGAATTCGAAGTCTCCACTTTTAGTTTTCCCGAACGCACTGAACGCCCACTCAAACTCGTTGATGTGCTAGAAGACAAGTTGTCCCCCCATCTGTTAGCGAGTCTACCCCGCGCAATCGATTTTGTAGGAGATATTGCCATTGTTGAAATTCCTCCAGAGCTAGAGAGTCATAAAAAAATGATTGGGGAGGCGATACTTAAGACGCATAAGAGAGTGCGCACTGTTTTGGCGAAGTCAAGTGCTGTTGGAGGTCTGTATCGCCTGAGAGAGTTTGAGGTGATAGCGGGTGAGGACAAAAAGAAAACGGTTCACAAAGAGCACGGTTGCACATATCATGTGGACCTCTCTAAAGCCTATTTTTCACCAAGACTATCCTACGAACATGACCGTGTTGCATCACAGGTTAGGGAAAACGAAACTGTGGTTGACATGTTCTCGGGAGTCGGTCCCTTCTCTATCCTTATCGCGAAGAGGCATAGAAACGTGCGGGTGTACGCAATCGACGTGAACCCAGACGCGGTACAATATCTGAAAACAAACATCACTGTGAATCAGGTGGAGAAGAAAGTTGTACCGATTCTTGGCGACGCAAGGCAAGTTGTTGAGGAGATGTTGAAGGGAGTTGCAGATCGAGTCATCATGAACTTGCCTGAAAAGGCACTGGAATATGTTGACGTGGCTTGTGAAGCAATCAAGGCGGAAGGCGGTATTATGCATTATTATGAGTTCACAAGCGCATCTGAGCCTTTAGAAACGACGAAGAATCGACTAATCGAAGCTGTAAAACAAACTGGACGCAGTGTCGAGAAAATTTTATTGGCTAGAACCGTTCGATTGACTGCACCGTACACTTGGCAAGTAGTGGTAGACGCTGAAATTCGGTGACTTTAACTCTCCACCGTTAGTGTTATCTCAATTTTTTGACGAGAACTCTGCATCTTTTCAACAAGCTTTCTTGAGAGGTCACTGGCAGCCTTGTCCGCCCTCACCGCTACTGTTCGACCACAAACGTATCCACTCTTCCTTATCACCAAGTCCGTGGGGTGAGTGAACGACAGCCGAGGGTTTCCCCTTGCTCTAACGACTTCTCTCTCACCATCAGCCTCAATTGTCACTGTTATTTTCGCGTTTTCTTTTCTCGCGGCTTCCTTAAATTTTTGGTTCAAGTCTGTAGCGCCTTTTGTTGCATTTACGGCTACTATACAGTCGCCACGGCTTGTGAGACTCGCCTCTTTTGTGATCTCAAACGTTGTTTTATGAGTTGATCGAACATTTTGATGTCCATATGCTTCAATAACCTCGGTTATTTTCATTAGTCTCCCCTTCCATACTATACGGAGAATAAAAGAGAATTTTTATTCAATAACTTCTATCGAGTCTACTTTTCCGTCTCCATCTAGGTCAAAACCTTGAATCACTGTTGCAAATTCTTTTTCTTTACCAAAATTCTTTAGGGCTTCCCTCCAGAACTTGGTGAGAGCGATGACGCAGGCTTTGGTTCCAACCGCTTTGTTGCCAGCGAGAACAATAATCCGTTTTTCTTTGCTCCAAGGATTAGCTATCTTAGCTATCACTCCCATAGCGTCACTTGTATAAACATTACCTGTTTTTTCAGAGACCAGACCACCGAAAAGAAATCCGTGTTCAGAAGGCATCATGCTGAACCGTATTGGCAAAAACTCATTAACCTCCTGAGTGATCAGATTTGTTCCTGGACCTCCCACCAGAATCATGTTGTTGTTTTCATCCTTCTCAGCTTTCACATCAACGTCCAGTTTTATCATAAAGTCTTCAGGTAACTCCACAAACTGGCCCAGAAAGAGTGCCAAATAAGCGGCATAGTGTCCATCTCTTGCTCTAGCTTTGAAAGGCCCATGAGGATCAGGGCTGCCTACCACAATTTTTCCATTGAAGCCACTGTCTTTTAGGAATGGGTCAAAAAACCGCTTCATTTTTTCGTTTATGCTGGGAATTGAAACCGTCTTAACCTTTCGGTAGCCAAAGGGAAGCTCAACTCCAAAGGCGGGGAAAGAGGTTTTATAATATTTGGCGGTTGCTCCTTTCTTTTCCTCTTCTCTAACAACCTTAATTGCGCCAGCTTTTGCAAGCTTTCTGATGTGATAGTAAACTTTTTGCTCATGTAACTTCAGCTTTTTTGCGAGTTCCATTGGATACATTTCCTTCTCGCTGAGAAGCTTGAGAATTTTCCAACTGAGCTTGTTCAAAACAACTTTGAGTCTGTGAGGATCGTCAAAGATGGCGATATCTTTCACTTCGCGTCGTCTTTTTTCGCCTCTAAGCAGTAACTTTTTCTTCATGTTTTTTAACTAAAAGACAGTTCCTTTATAAACATTTTTTTAGTGGTGTCGGACCGAATTAACAATATTCCTCTTCTTGTATGTATGTTAGCTGACAAGCCTACTAAAAGCCTTAACTTATCTTTCGTTAGTGCCCACAGGTGGTCCCGTCTATTATGAAGTTCAGTATTTCCTCTTTTTCATTAATTGAGTCAACTATTAAGTCTGGTTTTTGTTCTTCGAGTTCTTCCATGGAGTATACTCCGCTGAGGATTGCTATACATTTCATCTTCGCCTCTTTTGCAGCTTTTACGCCGAATATGGAGTCTTCTATAACGACGCATTTTTCTGGGCGACATTTTAGTTTCTTTGCGCATTTTAGGAAGACCTCGGGATTGGGTTTTGGTTGGAGAACATCGTCAGCTGTGATGACGACATCGAAATATTTTCTAACTCTCTTTTCGCTGAGTAGTTTGTTGACGACTTCTCTGTTGCTCATAGTCGCTAAAGCAATTTTTACTCTGTTGTATAAAGAGTTTAAGAGGTCGACTGCTCCTTCAAAGAGGTTTACGTTTTCAGTTAGTTCTGTTTGTATCTTAATCTTCTCTTTCACGAGTTCGTCTATCGTTTTGTCATCTAATGTTATGTTTGTGGCTTTTATGGCCTCCTTGAAAGTGTTTCTCGTTCCTATTCCAATTCGTCTAGCAATAAATTCGTCGCTAACTTCGCATCCGATTTCTCTCAGTACCTTTTGAAAGGAGTTTACAACAACGCGTTTAGTGTCAGCTAAGGTTCCGTCCCAATCAAAAATGACAGCATCAAACATCTCAATGTCACTATCTGTTTAGGTTTGTACTAAATTAGTTAATTTTTTTTTCCCCACTTTTATATTAGGAGAAGCAAAAGAATTGGCTACGGTCATATCAGATCAAAAGAGTTGCTATAAACATTTTTTTAGTTTTGAGCATGTTTCCTTCAAAGCTCAACCATGACGCCGTGATGTAATCTTTATCGTGAGTCTTAATCTCATCAAATTCCTATGTGGATTCGGAACTTCTAGTAAGGTATAGGTCTAGACGGAAGAAACTTTGAGTGAAGTGGAGTTTTAAAGTGGAAAAAACGTGTTCACGTCAAATGTTTGTTAGAAACCTCTATAACTTTGGTTTTAAAATTAAAACTTTTTTCCTAAAAACGTTTATAGAAGCCCATGTGTTTCTAAATATCCTTGTTCCAAAAAGATTTACCTCAACAATCAACTAGCGAGGCATTGATGATGTGTGGAATATTTGGTTGTATTCAAAAAAACGGAGATGCGTCTCCTGTAATTCATGCTGCCTTAAAAAGGCTGGAGTATCGAGGGTATGACTCCGTGGGAGAGGCAACTATCAATGAAAACAAGCTTTTAATTAAGAAAGATCAAGGAAAAATTGATGATGTTCACATTCAACATGACTTAGAAGACCTCCCTGGTAGGGTGGGAGTGGGTCACACAAGATGGGCAACCCATGGCGCTCCTTCCCAAAAAAATGCGCATCCTCACGTTGATTGTGCTGGACAGATCGCTGTCGTTCATAATGGAATAATTGAAAATTTCGGAGAGCTTAGAAGAGAGCTGGAAGAGCTTGGACATGTCTTTAGATCTAAAACTGACAGCGAAGTGATTCCTCATCTTATTGAGGAGAAGTTGAAGGAGGGCTTAACCATGGTTGAAGCGGTGCGCGGAGCCGTAAGTCGGTTGGAGGGTTCATATGCAATCGCTGTTATTTCGGTTGAGGAACCTGACAAAGTGTTTTGTGCCCGAAGAGATAGCCCACTCGTGGTTGGTGTCGCTGAGAACGCTACCTACTGCGCTTCTGACATACCTGCATTTCTTCCGTTAACAAACAGAGCGGTAATAATTGAAAACGGAGAACTAGTTGTTCTTAATGACAACGGATACGAGATCAGAAAAGTCACTGACTCGACTACCGTGTCTCGGGAACCCGAGATTATCAGCTGGGCCCCCAACATGGCTGAGAAACAAGGGTATCCTCATTTTATGCTCAAGGAGATTCATGAGCAGCCTCTTTGTCTTAGAAACACGCTTAGGTTGCAAGATCCATATCTGGAGCTTATGACAACTTTCCTCGACCGCGCTGGAGAAGTCTTCTTGGTGGCATGTGGAACCTCTTATCACGCTTGTTTAGCCGCTTCCTACATGTTTTCTAAACTGGCGTTTTTGGCAACCCATCCCATAATTGCTTCAGAGTTTATTGAGCAACATGGAAGAGCCGTTAATATCGACAGCACTATTCTCGTTGTCAGTCAATCTGGCGAGACCGCTGACACGCTTGCTGCCATAGAACATGCGAGACTTCGAGCTGCCACTATTATGGGATTAACAAATGTCATCGGGTCCACTTTGACTCGTATTGCTCGTGTGTATGTCTGTCAGCAGTCGGGGCCGGAGATAGGGGTTGCAGCCACAAAAACTTTTACCTCTCAGTTATGTGTTCTTGCTCAACTTGCGTTACGGCTTGCTAAGAAGAGGGGGAAAGTGTCTCATGTGGAAATTGAGCATCTTGAGGAAAAACTGGAGCAGATTCCAGAGGTTGCTGAGAAGATTATTCAGTCTCAGGAGGAGAAGATAAAGCAGCTTGCTAAAAAATACAAGGACGCTCAATGCTTCTTCTTTTTGGGGCGAGGAGTCAGTTCAGCCACAGCTTTTGAGGGCAGACTGAAGCTCTTGGAAATCGCTTATGTTCCTTCGTTAGCCTATCCGGCTGGAGAGAGCAAACATGGGCCAATAAGCTTGGTTGAGAAAGGGCTTCCAGTGATATTCATCTGTCCTAAGGATGATACGCATAAGACGGTTATTGGAAACATAATGGAGATGAAAGCTCGAGGAGCATCAATCATAGTCATCACTGAAGAGGGGGACGAGGAAATCAAAAGTTTAGCCGACGACTACATCGAGATCGTGAAGGGAGTGCCCGAGGTTCTTTCACCCATACTATACGCTATTCCGTTGCAACTCTTCGCGTACTATATGGCAATTGAAAGGGGATTAGACCCAGATATGCCCCGAAACTTAGCTAAGTCGGTTACAGTCATGTAGTGTTCTATCCCTAAAATCTTAAGATGCACATTCCCAGTATTCTTTGAGGATAAAAATGGAAAACCAGGCTTGGGAGAAACTGATCCAGAAGCTAATTGCTCAGAGAATCCTTCAGTCTCCTGCGGTCATCCAATCGTTGCGGCGAGTGCCTCGGGAACCTTTTCTTCCCGAGAACGTGAAGTCATATGGAGCAGTGGATTCTCCGCTTCCAATAGGGTTTGGGCAAACCGCCTCAGCGCCTCTCAGTTGATCTAATATGGATTAACTGGGCGAAACATGGTATCTATAATGGATGAAGCCCTAGAACTGGAAGTGGGACATCGAGTCTTAGAAATAGGTGCTGGTTCAGGGTGGCATGCTTCCACAATAGCTGAGATAGTGGCTCCTACTGATACATCGAAGAAAAAGTGGGGGCACGTTTACACTGTGGAGTTTGTTCAACAACTAGCTGAATCTGCAAGGAAAAACGTTGAGAAGGCTGGATACGGAAACCGAATTACCGTAATCTGTGGAGACGGTTCAGAAGGATATGCGGAAAAGGCTCCTTACGACCGCATATTGGTTACGGCAGCGGCTCCAGATGTTCCTAAGCCTTTGGTGGAACAGTTGAAAACTGGAGGGGTCTTAGTTATTCCGGTTGGAAGCCTCCACCTGTATCAAACGCTTATGCGCATCAGAAAGAAGGATAACCAAATTACAGAAGAGAATTTGGGTGGAGTCGCGTTTGTGCCATTGGTTGGAAAGCATGGACATAAACTACGCTAGGTTGAACGTTCAAACCACGTTTCAAGAGTTACTTTTCCTTTGATTTCTCTCATCCCCTCCGTCATCTTTGTGAGGGCTTTTCGCACACGTTCTTCGGAGAAGTCTCTTTCGCGACACAGAAAATCTATGACTCCTTCAACATCAGGAGCCTTCCATGCAAGCTTGTAGTTGTCAGTAACTTTAGGGTGGAGGAAAATTTCTCGTATTCGTTTAGGTTCAACAGGAAACTCTGCCTCTTTCAGCTTCGGCATCACGTTTTCAATGGTTCCATGTTGTTGTATTAGCTTAAGCGCTGTTTTTGGACCTACTCCTTTTACCCCGTCAGGGTTAAAGTCTGTGCCGACGAGGATGCCAACGTCTATCAACTGTTCATATGTGATGTTCAGTTCCTTGAGAACCATGTTCAGTTCCACAGTTTCAGGCTGCACCTCAATGTAGACATTTTTTCTTGGAAGCTTTCTTCGTCCCGAAATGGTGACGTTGCGGAGGAGATGTGGGGCTCCGAAGAGGAGGCTGTCGTAGTCTTGGCTGGCGCAATAGTTGGCGTCTCTCTGTTTCACTAAGTAGGCTGCTTGTGCTTCTCCTTCTGAAGGCGCCTGTATCCATGGAACGCCCATGAGGTTAAGGAGTCGTTTACTGTCGTCTGCCATGTAGTCTTTGAGGCGGCTAGTAGCTTGGGCATAAGTTCTGGCTTTTTCAATCTTTCCTTCCGCTAATGCCTTTTCATATTGGATTGTAGCCTCTTCTTTAACTCGCATGCGACGTTTGATTTCTACCTCTTTAAGGGCTGGCGGCACTCCATCAAAAACGTAAATGGGTTTAATTCCCATACCCACTAAATTGCCAGTTCGATACAATAACCCGCTTAGGTGGCTAGTGATGCTTCCAGTGTGGTCTTTGAGTGGGGTTCCGTCTGGTTGGCGGATGATGGCGAGAAACTGGTACAACGCGTTGTAAGCATCTATGGCAATAGACTTGCCGCTTAAGCTGTTGAGTTTAACAGTGGTTTTCGGAACCAGATTACGCAGATTTACGCCCAAAAGCGTCACTCACTCTAAACTATAAGACGTGCGTGTTCTTCTTTTGAATTTTATTGTGGTAATTTCAGTCATCNNCTTGTGGTCCAACCGATTAAGAACTATTAATTATGCCTACATCAATCTCGCGTATCGACACGTCCAGTTTCGCGTCTCCCCAGTCTTCTCCGAAGCCAATAGATTGCGACGACCACGTTATTAATGATTTCCCCAATTATCAAGATAGACCCAGTGAACAGCATAATCTCTGCTCCACGCTGTCCAGCTGCATTCACATATTCTACAATCCCATAGAGGCCCAGTAATATAGATAAGATTCCAAGAGTGAACCCAACACCAAGCCTATCCTTATTGAACCATTGCCATTTCATTTTTTCACTCTCCTTTTGCTATTTGGTTTTTGTTTAAGGTGGAGATTATAGGTGCGATTAACACCTTCCATACTCCATTACCTCCATCCTAATTTTGTAGAGGAGTGCTGAAATCATGCTTATGATGGGTATGAGACCGCCTATGATGGAAATCCATGGGCCTAGACCGGAGATTACTGTAGCTTGTTTCGCATAGAGCCAAGCATCTTGAGTTGACAGGTATTCACTTATGTAGATTGGACCGCTAATGATGAATAAGGCTGGTTTGTAGTATGTTGTTGCTGTTACACCTGCTAAAACAGCCATCGGACCTCCTATCAGGGCTAACAACGTCGAAATGTTTGTTTTGTACGTCTTCATAAAGACCATAACAGATATCGCGACTAGAATTAGTCCCGCAAGACTTAGGTATCCGTACCAGAAGTCGCTTTCAGCAGAACTCCAATGGGTCGATGTTGACCACATGGTGACTTCGGCACTTGATCTATCAAGTCTGCCTATTCCTATCGCCGATACTTGACCTGAAACCTCAGCGGATCCCCAAAAATACTCAGCAACGCCAGTGAAGTAAAACCATGGAAAGCATGTGCTGGAAAAGATAAGTATGACGCCTACGATCGTAGCACCCGAAACTATCTTCCTCACCCTTGTATGGACTTTTTGTTTTATTATTTTTTTCTCCTTTCGTTCTCTTTCTGCCTTTCATATAGGGCTAGGACAGTGACACGCCTCCAAAGGAAAACCTCTGACTTCCGTTATTAAAGATTTGCCGTTAATTACATTTAACAAACGATTGGACTTCTGTGGAGCGTGCTGGATTCTAAATTAAGGGAGAAGCATTACATCTTTCAGAAACACGAAAGTGCAGCACAACTAAAATAAACTTCACCCATCTTTCTTACCACTCATGCGACTCCTCCTCACCTGCGCTGAACTAGGTCTGGGACACGTAAACAGACTCATACCACTTGGAAAAAAACTGCAAAAAAGAGGTTATGAACTATACTTCGTCTCCGGAGGAGTTGCGTATAAGCTATTAAAAAAGGAATTTGAAAACGTTTATCCCTGCACTCCAATAAGCTGGTATGAAAGCCCACGCGGGATAATGCCCTCCATTTCACTCCTAAATATCTTGCTTCCCCTACCTTGGTATGATTATAAACATAGAACACTCAAACTAAAAGCATCCAATTCAACGGAGACAGTTCGTCGCTACTACGACGTGAGAAAGCATGTTCCGAAAATCAGACCAGACTTGATCATTTCTGACGGCGACATTGTTTCATTGAGGCTGGGGAAAAAGTGGAAAATTCCTTCGATTTACATTACCAATATTATACGACCAACTTACCGCTTCCCCGCTCTACTCACTCCAGGAGAAAGATTCACAGAAAGATATGTTAAAAAATGCGTCAAAATAATAGTTCCAGATACCCCCAAGTATACCATATGCGAATACAATTTAGGAAACTTAGATGAACTTGGAATCAGAGAAAAAGTTGAGTTCGTTGGCACTTTTTCTGACACGAAATACGAAGGAGGTTCAGAAAAACACATATTTGCACCCATAAGCGGACCAACTGGTACAAAAGCCAAGCTAGCCAGAACAATAATTCCCCTCCTATCTTCTCTAGAATCAAAAAGCATAGTAAGCTTAGGAGAACCCGGCAACAAGAGCACAAAAAGATTAGGCAACTGCGAAGTTCACGGCTGGCTAAACAAAGATCAGCGAAAAGAATACATGAAAAACGCAAGGATAGTCGTCTTCAGCGGTGGTCATGGAACTTGTTTTGAAGTGATAAAACATAGGAAACCCAGCATATGCATACCAACTCAACCTGAGCAGATGGGAAACGCTAGAAAACTGGACGAACTTAAATGCTCCATTTACGTTGAAAACAAGAGGCAACTAAAATCAGCCATCAAAGAAATTGAGGAAAAAATAGAGTTTTATAAGAAAAACGTTGAGAGACTAAGCGAATATTCAAACAGATTTAAGGGTTCAGACAGCGCTGTCACAGCTATTGAGAATGCTCTGCAATTTTAAGTAAACTACGGGGTCTCTACGCCTCGGCTTTCTTCTCTACCAATTCAATTCTTCTTTTTTTTCTAGCGAATGTTGAAACGTAAATCTTGCCCTCAATTTCCATGTTCATCAACGTCTTGTTTACGACTCCAAACGCCAATTCTCCGTGGCTTTCCTTCAATAGGTCGCAAAGTTCTGTGTCCGTCAGAGGGCCTTTCTTCTTCAAGATTTCCACTATGGTTACGTAAAGTGGATGGGGTTTCCATGTTTTCATAGGCATCTCTTCAATCCTCTAATTACTATGCGACAGGCGTAGTAGGTTTCTGTACTCGCCTAATCTGTTTAAGGAAGCTTTTATACCAAGTATCCATATCCGGCGATACACTTGGGCCAATTTTTTCCATTGCCTCTTGGAAGTCGGCGAAAGTGACTTGTTTAGATTTGAAATCCTTACGTAAAGCTTTCAAAGCTGCTTCTCTACAAAGAGCCTCGATATCCGCTCCAGAATAGCTCTTTGTCATTTCAGCTAAACGAGGTAAGTCCACATCTTTTGCCAATGGCATTCCTTTCGTGTAGAGCTTTAAGATTTCTAGCCTAGCCTTCTGCTGTGGTTCTGGAACATAAATTAGTCGGTCAAATCTTCCTGGTCGAAGAATCGCGGGGTCTACAATGTCCGGTCTGTTTGTGGCAGCGATAACCACCATGTCCTCTAAAGCAAGGATTCCATCCATCTCCGTGAGAAGCTGACTGATGACACGCTCTGATACACCGCTGTCGCCGTAGCCCATTCCTCTTCTAGGTACTATTGAGTCAATCTCGTCGAAGAAAATCACTGCTGGAGCTGCCATTCTTCCCTTCCTAAAAACCTCTCGAATAGCCTTTTCTGACTCTCCAACCCATTTGGAAAACACTTCTGGACCCTTTATGGTAATGAAGTTTGCTTCGCTTTCAGTGGCAACAGCCCTTGCCAGCAGTGTTTTTCCACATCCCGGTGGCCCGAAAAGTAGAATACCTTTTGGGGGCTGTATTCCCATTCTCGAGAAAACCTCCGGGTTTTTTAATGGCCATTCCACGGACTCTCTAAGCTCCTCTTTCACATCCTCCAAACCGCCTACTTCGTCCCAGTGAACCGTAGGCACTTCTATGTATACTTCTCTCATGGCGGTCGGTGTGATTTCCTTGTATGCGTTTGCGAAGTCTTCCATTCGAATCTCCATTCTTTCCAGTACGGTGGGTGGGATTCGCTCCTCTTCGAGGTTTATTTCTGGCAGGTATCGACGTAGAGCTTTCATGGCTGTTTCACGGCACAATGCCGCTAAATCTGCTCCAGTGTAGCCATGTGTCATCGCAGCAAGTTTTTTCAGATCAACACCCTCAGTCAGCGGCATTCCCCTTGTGTGAATTTGCAGTATTTCATATCGCGCATCCCTGTCTGGAACTCCAATCTCTATTTCTCGATCGAACCTTCCAGGTCTTCGGAGAGCTGGATCTAAAGCGCTCGGTCTATTGGTTGCGCCGATAACGATGAGGTTTCCTCTCCCACCTAATCCATCCATTAACGCGAGAAGCTGGGCGACCACTCTCCTCTCCACTTCACCAGTAACTTCCTCCCGTTTTGGCGCGATGGCATCCAGCTCGTCGATGAAAATTATGCTAGGCGAGTTTTTCTGAGCTTGCTGAAACATCTCGCGGAGACGGGCCTCTGATTCACCGTAAAACTTGCTCATGATTTCTGGTCCGTTTATGGAGAAGAAGTTGGCTTCCGACTCGTTTGCCACAGCTCTTGCTAGCAGTGTTTTTCCGCATCCTGGCGGTCCATGTAGTAGCACTCCTTTTGGCGGTTCTATTCCTAGTCTCTGGAAGAGTTCGGGGTGTCGCAGTGGGAGTTCCACCATTTCTCGTATTCTTTGAATTTCTTCATGGAGTCCTCCTATGTCTTCGTAGGTGGTGCGTGGCACGCCTTTAGCTTCAGGTGTAGGTTCAGTTAGAATTTGGAGGTTTGTTTCATATGTCATCCTTATAATTCCGTGTGGGCGGGTTTTGGTTACTGTGAAAGGTATGGCTTGACCCAGCATCATTACAAGGGTGACGTCTCCTTCTACAAATGTTCTTTCCATGAGTCTGGTTTTGACGAAATTGGTGAAGTCTTCGTCCACGTTTAGTCTCATGCCGACGGGAGATAAGGCAATGCTTATCGCGTTCTTTACGTTTCCTCGGCGAACCATCACATATTCGTTTATGGCTACACCTGCGTTTTTTCGGGTGAAACCGTCGATTCGTAGGATTGTTCGGCCTTGATCTTCGGAGTAGGCTGGCCAAGCTATTGCCGATGTGGTTCTTTTTCCCACGATTTCGATGACGTCTCCCGCTGAGATACCTAATTTTTGCATGGTTTTCTGGTCGATTCTAGCGATTCCTCTGCCTACGTCGCGTTGCCGGGCGTCTCCAACTTTCAGTTGAACTTCACTCACGTCTCAACCTTCCTCATGTAAGTTTTGAAAGTCCTACTCTCGAAAGAATCAATTTCCTATATAAACTTTAAATGAATTGGACTCTTCGAACCATCAACGTTTCCATCTGGCTGATTTCGTCAATTTTTTGTAATTGTTGCTCCACCTTATCTAAGCCACCAGGTTTTTCTTCAGGAATAACAATGTGGGCGATTAGTGCAGTGAGACCAAAAGCTATAGGTTCTTCATTAAATTTATAGACTGAAGCGTATTTTGGCAGTTCTTTCTCTATTTTCTTTTTTAACAGGTTAAGGTCTGTGGTAACGTCGGATGGAAGTATTTTTATTGAAATTAATACTTTTGCCATAACTCTTTTTCCTCTTTATGGTCCTGTGAACCCGCATTTTGGACAGCGATAGGGTCTTCCGAACTTTCGGCATTTAGAACAGCGCCAAATGATTATTTCTCCACAGTTAGGGCATGAAAACTTGGTTGCTTCGGTTCCCGGCGATATAATTCGATGACATGAAGTACATGTGGGGATGGTTACGGTGGCGGTTGTTCTTTCGCTCATGGTTGCACCTCAAAGGTGATTCGGTATACGTGTACTTCCTTATATTTGCTGTGTTTGATTTCTTCCATACGCTGTAGAGATATCTCCCGTGATTCCCCTCTTTTTTTTGTGAATCTCACCGCTGTTTTTAGAAAAACCTGTTTTTAACATTCTGGCTGCTATTAAGAGCCAAATATAAGGTAAAAACCGATATTTTTTTATTCTTTAGCTTATGCATGCATGATGCTATTGCGAGAGATGCGCGCACATTTCTCCATAAAATATTAAGGATGGGAAAAATCCGATATTAACAAACGCGCGCTAAGGCAAGGTTTAATAGTTGTAGTGAGTTACTCAGAGGGAATTACGTGGCATGAGTAAATATGATTGTTGTTTTGAAATCAACCATCACATGTTTAGAACAGTATGGGGGCAATGAAAATTAAGATTGGAGATAAGGTGAAGATTCCAGCGGATGGGAAGTTTCATCTAGAGCAGGGACACGTTGGCAAAGTCGTGTGGATAAGCGAAGACGGAAAAAGTGTAGCGATACAATGTGAAAGGAGCCATAACGGCAAAACCTCTGTTTTCTTAGTCAAAAACAATTCTAAGAAATAAGCGCTACGGGCAAAGAATTGGATGCATGGACAGGGCTTAACAGTTACCTCATTTTGGTTAGATTGTAGGGGCAATTTGGACATTTATAGAATGACCTTCTGTGACCTTTTTGCCTCTTTTCCATCATTTCTGATCCACATCTAGGACACTTCATTTTCGCATTTCCTCTAGCAAGATTTCGTTAAGCTTTTTCGTCTATGCGCGTGCGCATCATCCCTTCTTCGTAACATGTCTTTCAAAATCCTTTAAGGGGGTCCGGCATTTTATGCAGACAAGCATTCTTGACATATAATCGTAAGTGATCGAGGTCCCTTTACAGTTAGGGCAACGATAGAATACGTTTCCCATAATCATTGCCTCTTCCTAAAAGGTTAGTTCACTTTCTTTTTAAAGATATATGCACACACACGCGCATTTCGACAATTTTATGATGAAGCACCATTCCAATCTAATAAAATATATTTTTTATTAGGGTTTATATATGAAACCGATTTTCCGAGAGAAAAGAAGGGTAGTTTAATATTATATAGATATACCTGAGAGAGATGATTGACATCATGGTTGCTTAGTATGTAGGAATTTTTCTTTACTCTTTGTAGAAGTGATGGAAGGGAGAGAGAAGAGATAGTAAGCGGAATTGTTTAAAGGCATTTTCGAAAGACTAGATGTTAATGTAGAGAGGAAGAAGCGTGAACAAAAAAGCCGACATCATTGTGGTTGGAGGTGGCGTGTGCGGTTCCTTCTCAGCTATGACAGCTGCAAAACTGGGCGCGGAAGTGATAGTGTGTGAGGAGCATAAGGAAATAGGCGTTCCAGAACACTGTGCAGGTCACATCAGCGTCAGTGGCTTAAAACGTTTAGACCTGAGTTTGCCGAAGAAAATTGTGGAGAACGAGATTAAAGGGGCTGTTTTCTATTCTCCGTCTGGGAAAGAGTTCACGGTTAGATGCGCCTCGCCAGTGACTTATGTCATCAACAGGCAACTTTTGGATAAACACCTTGCAGGTCTTGCCGAAGAGGCTGGAGTGCGATATCTTTTGGAATCAAGGGCAGAATCATTTCTTGTAGACTCAGATTTTGTTAAAGGCGTCACCATTAAGAGGAGAGGAGTTAAAGAAACCTTAGCGTCCAGCCTCGTAATCGATGCTGAGGGATGTTCGTCAACTCTATTGAAGAAAGCTGGGTTGCAAACGCTGGATAGGTCCATGGTTGTCCATGCGATTGAGGCGGAGGTGGACCAAGTGAAAGATGTAGAAGTGGACATGGTGGAAGTATATCTTGGCAGACGATATGCTCCAGACTTTTTTGTTTGGGTCATTCCAAAGAGAGACGGCTCAGCTAAGGTGGGTCTAGCCGCAAAAACTGGTGACCCTCGAGAATATTTACGTCTATTTATCCACAATCATCCCGTAGCATCCAAAAAACTAAAAAACAGCAAGATCACCCGTTTTTCTCTTCACCCAATTCCACTTGGAGGAGCAATCCCCAAAACTTATGGAAATGGATTTCTCGTTGTTGGAGACGCTGCCTCACAGGTTAAGCCTACAACTGGTGGCGGCATAATCTTTGGGTCGTTGTGCTCTAAGATTGCTGGGGAAGTTGCCTATGAAGCTCTGAAAAACAACGACTTTTCCAAGGAGTTTCTATCACAGTATCAGTCGCGATGGAAGAAAATGATAGGCTTTGACTTGGCGGCGATGCGTCGAATAAGGAAGCTGCTTAACCGTCTGCCCGATGACAAGGTTGACAAGTTCATTGGCTTATGCTCGAAGTTTGAGGTGAACAAGATTCTTGAGGAAGTTGGAGACTTAGATTTTCAGGGAAAGTCGCTGGTTCGTGTGATTCAGCATCCCTCAGCGCTCATTGCGGCTCTCTACTTCGTTTTTTCCTCACTCATCTCGCCAAACAGCTAGAGAAATGTCTTGGAATAACGAATCAACATTTAAATCTCCTTTAAAACAATTGAGATGCGGAATCAGTATGTCCGAGTTTAAATACAAGCAGGTCATTGTTCTGCGGGTTGATTTGAAGATGAGTAAGGGAAAGATCGCGGCTCAGGCTGGACACGCCGCGGTTTCCGCCGCTGAACAAGCTAGAAAACAACATCTTGACTGGTGGAAAGCTTGGATAGATGAAGGACAATGCAAAATAGCTGTTAAAGCAGAGTCTGAGCAAGAGTTGTTGGAGCTGGAGATGAAAGCCAAAAAGTTGAAGCTGCCCACTGCCCTAATTTCAGACAGAGGCTTAACCGAACTTCCACCAGGCACACTCACCTGCTTAGGAATCGGACCCGCACCCTCTAATCAAGTGGATAAAATAACGGGCGAACTGAATCTTTTCTGAGGCGAAAAACCGTTTGATGATTCCTAGGCTGGAGAGGATGCTTGGCATAGAAGCCTACGCCTCTCAATCCTTGGGGATTGGTGGAAGAATCCGCCAGTTTACCGAGGACTTCGTGGTTGAGGAAGTTTTGATGGACGGATCGAAAGCCCAAGTTTCGTCAACTGAGACTCTTCAACCTGTTGGAGGAGGACGCTATCTCATTTGTGTGTTGGTTAAACAAGACTGGGACACCTTTCTGGCAGTCAAGAAGGTTGCGAGGCGGTTAGGCATTAGCCCTAAGCGTATCCAAATAGCGGGCATAAAGGACGCTAAGGCATTCACAGCCCAGCACATCAGTATTCGAGGCGTCACACCGGAACGAGTTTCAAGGGTCAAAATCAAAGATATCACTCTTCATCCGCTAAGGTTTTCTGATGAAAGAGTTTATTCTCAACTCCTCTTGGGAAACCAATTCCACATCACGATCAGAACAATCTCCCATTCTTCTTCCGTGATTGAAAAGCGAGTTAAAAACATACAAAACGAGCTATCCAGTTTAGGCGGAGTTCCCAACTTCTTTGGGCATCAACGCTTCGGCACCATTCGTCCTATTACCCATCTAGTAGGCAAGCTTCTGGTACATGGCGACTTGGAAAAGGCAGCATTAACCTTTCTCGCTAAGCCAAGCCCTTATGAACATCCTGAATCCAGAGAGGCTCGACAGCAACTTCAAGACACACAAGACTTCGTGGAAGCACTTCGCTGTTTTCCAGCACACCTCAAATATGAACGTCTTATGCTCGTTCGCTTAGCAAAACAGTCGAATGATTTCATAGGGGCGTTTAGAAAGCTGCCTTCAAAACTGCGTAGACTCTTTGTCCAAGCCTATCAGTCTTTCCTCTTCAACAAGTTCCTCAGTCAAAGACTGAAGCGTGAAGTTGGTTTCAACGATGTACAGGTTGGAGACTATGTAGTGCATCTTGATAGACACGGGCTTCCAACAAATGAATTTGAGCAAGCAACCACTCAATCCCTTTCAAGTGTTAAAAAAGCGTCAAAAGAGGGTAAGATGCGGGTTGCTGTTCCGCTTATAGGCTTTAAACAACATCCTTCCGAAGGAGTGCAAGGTGAAATTGAAAGGGAAATCCTTGAAAAGGAAGATGTTGTTTCCCGAGATTTTTATATTCCATCCCTACCTGAAATAAGTGCGCCTGGAAGGCTACGAACCGTGCTAGTTCCTATAACTGATCTTTCTGTGGAAGAAGCATCCAGAGATTCAGCAAGTCCTCCAAAGCGAAAGATTAGATTAAGTTTCACGTTGCATCGAGGTTCTTACGCAACCGTCCTTCTACGAGAGTTTATGAAGCCGCGAAACCTAATAAAAACAGGTTTTTAGCATGTAAATTATGATAATCTTTTTATAATAGTTACGTTTTTTCATAGTTGGTGAAAGAGAGATGCCTAAACGAGACAAGAATGGGA
>JABAOH010028535.1_pt1 | contig 17317 bp, 16 predicted proteins | sample 7062181 | NCBI WGS metagenome assembly JABAOH01 (sample SAMN14538630, study PRJNA623070) | marine sediment metagenome | biome: marine biome [ENVO:00000428]; feature: marine pelagic biome [ENVO:01000023]; material: deep marine sediment [ENVO:00002113]; isolation source: pool of 5 deep marine... | reverse complement strand
GCTTGAGGATGATATTAGCTTTGATACTCCCTACGGTAGGAGTCCAAAGTTCAAACTTTTGGAATGTGAGGGCAACTCAAAACGAAAGGCACTGTCTGCCAAAATGCACGGCTGGCGGAGAGGAACAAGCCGAAAGGAGAGTTCTCTACAGCTATTTTGGGTGTTTAAGGAAGCAGGAGTCAGGAAAATTGTGGCGGAGGGTGGCGTGGGAAGCATAAACCCTCTTCTTAATACTCGAGATTTGATCCTGCCACATGATTTTATAGATTTTACGCTGAGACGGGATGTACATCTCTTCAATGATTATCTAGTAATTATGAGAAATCCTATATGTTCTCAGATTCATAAAGTTTTACTTGAGGCCGCCTCGAAATATTATCATAAAGGAAATGTATATGAGCGTGGTATTTATGCAGTTACTGAGGGACCCAGATTCGAGAGCGCTGCTGAAGTTATGATGCTAGGGAAATGGGGGGCGGATGTTGTCGGCCAGAGTTTAGCTCCAGAGGTTTACCTGGCAAGAGAGATAGGTGCTTGCTATGCAGGGATCTATATGGTGGTAAATTATGCGGAGGGTATAATCACACCCTGGTCTCATGAAGAATTAAGGGACATCTTCTTTGAAGAAGCAGAAAATATAGGAAAAATTCTCGTTCATGCACTGCAAAAGCTTGATCCCGTTCAGGATAAATGTCACTGTCTTACTTTAAAAAAACCAACTTTGCTTAAAGATAGTTGACGGTTGACAGTTCACAGTAGGCAGCAGGGTCCTAAGCTAACCTTATCATACATTAGATATGTTAAGTGTTTAATATTGCTTGATTGGCAATGACTAGTGAATATATAAAACTAAAAATCAAATCTCAAAAATTCACAGCCACAACTTAAAATTCGAAGCTCAAATATAATGAAGCTGTACCTGTTCTTTGTTACCCTTATTATATTTGCTTTGATTTTTGCATTTTAAGTTTTTAGACATTTGCCATTAGCTATTTCTTTTCTAAAATACTTCCAATATTTCGTATAGGGTATTTCTCTTTGCCGGAATAAGCCCGATTTCTTTAATAGAGCTAATCATTTCCTCTTTCGACATTTTGAAACTGACACCGGTTGCCCTTACTACGTTTTCTTCAATCATAGTGCTTCCTAAATCATTGGCTCCGAAAGCGAGGGCAATTTGCCCAATCTTTCTACCCTGAGTAACCCAGGATGCTTGTATATTGGTAATATTGTCCAAGAATATGCGGGATATTGCCAGAGTCCTAAGATAATCAGAGGAAGAAGTAGACGAACAATTCAAACTTGTATGTCCAGGCTGAAAAGTCCAGGGGATAAAGGCGGTAAATCCCTTTGTCTTATCTTGAAGGTTCCTTATCTTTTGCAGATGTTCTATACGGTGTCTGTAAGTCTCAATACTACCGAACATCATTGTAGCTGTAGTAGGCATATTCAGGCTGTGAGCAGTTTCCATCACTTCCAACCACTGATTGCTGTCAATCTTACCGGGACTGATGTAATGACGTACTTCATCTGCCAGTATTTCTGCTCCTCCTCCCGGTAGTGAGTCAAGTCCTGATTCTTTTAACTGTTCCAATACCTGCTCGTTTTTCAGACCGGACACTCTGGAAATATGCACTATTTCGGGTGGAGAGAATGAATGTAGGTGGAGCGAGAAACTTGTTTTAATGTTTCTCAATAACTCAGTGTAATAATCTATACCCAGGGAAGGATGGAGACCTCCCTGCAGCATAATCTGTGTAGCACCGAGATCCACCGCCTCCTTTATTTTTGCAAAGATCTCCTCTTTGCTTAAAAGATAGGCTTCGGAATTGCTTTCCGGTCTGAAGAAGGCGCAGAATTTACATTGAGAAACACAGATGTTAGTGTAATTTATGTTGCGGTCTATAACGAAAGTTGCCATACATTCGGGATGATGTCTTTTGCATATTTGNNTCTTCAGTAAGCCTTTTATTTTTCAAAGGTTTTTGTAAAATTCTCAAAAGATCTTTCATTGCAGCTCAGAGATAAAATTTAGAGGAGCTGTTTTCTTTACGAAGCCCAGATCTTGAGCCTTTTGGAAGAACAAGTTTAAGCCTTCCTGGTAAGGGGCAGAAAAATCAAAATGCAGGGTTTTGAAGTAGCTCTTCAAGAACAAAGAAGAAAATGGCTCCCAGTCTGAGGCATACTTGGCAATCTGGTTAAGATGTTTTTGCGAATATTCCATTGATCCGAGTAATGCCCGGAAGGTTCTTTCAAGCAATTCAGGTTCTTTTTCTGCAAACTCATTGCGTACTGCCCAAACAGCGTATACCATCTTTTTTCCTGAAAATATTTGCCATTCTTTTCCCAAATCATATTTTAATAAGGTACCTCTTAAATGCCGCGCCCTAAGTGCATCATCTCCTATAAGCAGGGCAGCGTCGGCTTCTCTCAGCATTTGAGGAAGATCAGGAGGGCATTCAAAATAAAAGGGTGTAATTTTATATTGATAGTGAAGAATTATTTTAAGCAGTATCTGCGACGTAGCTGAAGTATTTGTAAGAGCAACCTGCTTATGGTTAAGCTTCTCAACGGGTATTTTGCTTACCAGAAGTATGCTCTTAACGTCCCCATCAGAACTTACGGAAAGTTTTGGTAGAAGCTTTAGTTTCTGGTAATACCGGCAGTATTCAATGGCCGGTATGGGTGCGAGATCAAGTTTCCCATCTATTAGAAACTGTGAAAGTTCACGAGGAGCTCCCTTTACGAGCTCAACATTTAAAAGCACATCATTTTTAACCAATCCGTAGTATAAAGGCAGGAGATTTAAAAATTGAATATGGCCCACGCGTGGCCGTCTATGTGTATCCCGTATCATTTCTGCGCGTTTATTACAAGCTGAAAAATCAAAAGCCTAACGGATTATTTTGCTTTTTGAAGAGTCAGATATTCAAGTGACCGGAGAGGATAATATTCAGAAACAGGAGCTTGCTATCTTAACTTCTAATTACAGCTGATTTACTTGTAGACCTTTATAACATTGTATAAAGTATCTCTTTCCATAGGTGTCCTTCCGGCGTCTTTAATCAGCTTGATAAGTTCCTCCTTTTCAATAGCTTGAGAGGTCTCTGCCCCTGCCGCATGTGTTATCTTTTCTTCCACAACAGTTCCGTCCATATCATCCACACCGCAGGCAAGAGATATTTGGGCGAGTTTTGGTCCAATCATAACCCAGAAAGCTTTGATATGATCAAAGTTATCTAAAAGAAGCCGTGATATAGCTAGCGTCTTTAAATCATCGTATCCGCTGGTAAAATCCAAATCAGAAAGCTCGGTGTTTTTAGGATGAAAAGCAAGAGGAATAAAAGCCTGAAATCCACCGGTCTTATCCTGCAGCTTTCGAAGCTTGAGCATGTGATCTACTCTTTCCTCAACTTTCTCGATGTGTCCATATAGCATAGTAGCGTTAGAGCGAATTCCTAAACTATGTGCAGTTTCCATTATATCTAGCCAGCGCTTCCCGCTGATTTTATTCGCCCAGGCCTTTTTTCTTGTCCTATCGCTGAAAATTTCTGCACCGCCACCAGGTAAACTGCCAAGCCCTGCCTCTTTTAATTGACTCAGCACTTCTTCAATGCTCTTATCGCTGATTTTGGAGAAGTGGTCTATCTCTACAGCTGTGAATGCCTGAATATGAACTTCCGGCTTCATCTTTCTAATTTCCGAAATCATTTCCAGGTAGAAGCTAAAAGGCAAATCAGGATGAAGCCCCCCGACTATATGAAGTTCAGTTATATCGGGAGAGGATTCCTGTACTTGTTCTAGAATTTCCTCCATCGTCATAACGTAGGCATCTGAATCATGCTCATCTCGGCTAAAGGCACAGAATTTACACCTATTTATACATATATTCGTGGGGTTGATATGACGATTTGTGACAAAGAAGACGTAGTTTCCAGTTTTCCTTTCTTTTACTTGGTTCGCGAGATAGGCAATCTGAAGAAGATCGTGGCTCTTAAAAAGCTTAATTCCATCTTCTCTGTTAAGCCTTTTCCCTTCAAGTATCTTTTGCGCAATGTCTTCAATACTGCGGTCGGTAAACAGGCTCTTTAGCTCTTGATATGAACTGAGAGTTCGCGTTGTCATTATGCCTCCAGAAATTAAAACTATTATAGCTTCTTTTATTGCAATCTTAAACCCCTGACCAGCAAATTGAAAAAAGATGAGTTTGTTTATAAAATAAAGCAGTACTGAGATTCGTTCACCGTTCACCGTTCGCGGTTCACTATTTACTGTTCACCGTTCTCTGTTCACAGGCCGCAGTTGAAATCTGTATATTACATAGACAAAGCTAATTGGATTATAAAGGAAATAGGTTGACACATTTTGCTCAGGCAAAGCAGTCGAAGACACGCGGTCGGCACCTTCTCAATCCAGCAGTATTTAAATTTAGCCGCCGCTCGAGTCTCGCCTCGCGCATAACCAAAGGCTTTAACCAGAAGGTAGATAGCAAGGCTGCGACACGGTCTTCTCCTTGCTTTACCTTTGCCTTCTGTCTCTGTTTAGTCAAGTGTTAACCTAACTTGTTAATAGACCAGCCAATGTGTAAAAATACTATGGAAAGCAATAGAAATAAGCTTGGGATAGCAGCTAAAAAAGAAGACTACATACAGCAAATGTTTTCCTCAATTGCTTCGCGATACGATCTTCTTAATTCGGTGTTAAGTTTTGGAATGCATCACCGTTGGAAGCGGTTTGCAGTTGAGCAGTGTGAGCTTAAACCAGGCGATATTGCTCTGGATATTTGCTGTGGTACAGGAGACCTGGCAATTTTACTGACCAGGAAAGTAGGTCCATCGGGAAAGGTTTTAGCACTGGATTTTTGCGCTGAGATGATTGAACTGGCAAGAAGGAAGGCAATTGGTGTGAAGAGTTCTATAGATTTTACAAATGGTAATGCCGAGGATCTTAAAATTGCCTCAAGTTCAGTGAATGCTGCCATCATTGGTTTTGGCCTTCGCAATGTGAATTCGATTGAGAGAGTGCTTCAAGAGATGCACAGGGTTCTAGAAGCAGGCGGAAGAGCAGTTTGCCTTGAGTTTAGCCACCCCAGACTGTATTTATTGAGAGTTCTTTATGATTTTTACTCTTTTCAGGTTATTCCCAGGGCCGGTAAACTGATTTCTAAAAATAGTAATGCATACGTATATCTTCCTGAATCAATACGCTCTTTCCCCGATCAAGAAAGTCTGAGAAGCCTGATGGCTGAACAGGGATTCGAAGAGGTCAAGTATTATAACCTTATGGGAGGAATGGTTGCGGTTCATGTGGGTGTTAAAAGATAGAGGAAACATAAAAGAAAATTTAATTCGAAATTTAAAAATTAAAATTGAGAATGGTCCGTTCAGCTTTTCATTGCAGAGAACTGGTAATCCAAAATTGAAAATTGTTTCTTATGAAATCAATGACGTAGTAAGTTAAACAGCGTAATTAGGTGTTTGCAACTATCTTATTGCTCTTTTATTCAGTTACCGCTTTTAGTTTTGATTTTTGGTTTAGTTTTGCAAATATGACTTATCTCTAGTTAAAGAGTTTGCGTGTTTGTTAACAGTCAGCAGGATGATAAATAGATGGCTTATAAGGATTTAAGAGAGTTTATAACTTTTCTGGAAAAACGCGGGGAGCTCCACAGGATTGCTGAACCAGTAAGCCCTATACTCGAAATTACTGAGATTGCCGACCGTACAGTAAAGAAGGGTGGCCCGGCGCTCTATTTTGAAAACGTTGAAGGTTCCGGTATTCCGCTCGTAATAAATCTATTCGGAACATTAAGGAGAATGAGCTGGGCATTGGGAGTAGAACACCTGGATGATGTGCCAAAACAATTACAAAATTTGCTTCCTCAAGAAATTCCAACCTCTTTTTGGCAGAAACTGGGCACACTGCGGAAACTTAAAGAAATTGCAAATTATTTTCCCCGGGACGTAGATAGAGCTCCGTGCCAGGAAGTAGTTTTAACTGAGGAATTCAGTTTGGACGGTTTTCCCATTATGAAATGCTGGCCGGAGGATGGGGGAAGGTTTATTACGTTACCCCTTGTATTTACTAAGGACCCAGAGGGCAAAAAACAGAATATGGGAATGTACCGCATGCAAGTCTTTGATGGAAGGACTGCAGGTATGCACTGGCACATTCACCATGATGGTGCCCAAAATTACCGGGAATGGGCAAAACAGAATAAGCAAATGGAAGTGGCTGTAGCTTTAGGGGGAGATCCTGCCACTATTTATGCGGCAACTGCACCCTTGCCTCAGGGCTTTGATGAGCTGATCTTTGCTGGCCTGCTGAGGGGAGAGCCAGTTGAAGTAGTATCTTGTAAAACCGTCGATCTGAAAGTTCCAGCTCAAGCGGAAATCATCCTTGAGGGACATGTATATGCACACGAACGGAGGAAAGAAGGCCCCTTTGGTGATCATACAGGTTATTATTCCGTTGCAGATGAGTATCCCGTATTTCACTTAACCTGCGTTACTCACAGGCACAATCCAATTTACCCCTCCACGATTGTAGGGAAGCCGCCTATGGAAGATTGTTATTTGGCCAAAGCCACTGAGCGCATTTTTCTTCCCGTAATTAGAGCTCAGCTACCCGAGGTCAAAGACATTAACCTTCCTTTGGAGGGTGTATTTCACAATTGCGCTGTTTTATCTATACATAAAAGTTATCCGCTTCATGCCAGCAAGGTTATAAATGCAGTGTGGGGAATGGGTCAAATGATGTTTACCAAAATAGTGATAATTGTTGATGCAGAGGTTGACGTGCAGAATCTTTCAGAAGTGGCGTGGAGAGTTTTTAATAATGTTGATCCTGAACGAGACATTATATTTACGAAGGGGCCGTTGGATATACTGGATCATGCCTCCAATACTCCCAAATACGGCTCTAAAATTGGCATTGATGCAACAAAGAAATGGCCAGAAGAGGGATATCTTAGAGAATGGCCGCAGGATATTACGATGGATAAAGAGGTGAAAAAGCTCGTTGATAAAAAATGGAACAAGTTTGGTCTTTGACAAGACCAAAACTATCTTTGAAATGATAAAATTTGAGCATTCTATCTTTGCCTTACCTTTTACCTATATCGGTGCCGTAATGGCAACCCGGGGCATTCCTCAATTTATGCAGATATTATGGATAACGGTTGCCATGGTGGGAGCAAGAAGTTTTGCTATGGCGGTCAATCGGCTGGTTGATAAAGAAATTGATGCGTTTAATCCGCGGACCCGGAATCGGGCTCTTCCCCGTGGTTTGGTGAAAGCCGCTGAAGTTATGGTCTTTACAATTGTTTCCTTTGCCGTGTTTCTTGCAGCCGTCTACCAGCTTTCTCCCTTAGCGAGAAGGCTGTGGCCACTGGTGATAGTTCCTTTTATTCTTTATCCCTATACTAAGAGATTCACGTGGGGAAGCCATTTTTTTTTAGGCGCCTGCCTGGGTTTAGCACCAATTGGAGCGTGGGTAGCCTTGAAAAATGAAATTTCTTTAATTTCTATAATTTTAGGGTTTGCCGTTTTGTTTTGGGTTGCTGGTTTTGATATTATCTACGCGTGTCAGGATGTAGAGATTGATAGAAAGCAGAAACTTCATTCTATTCCTGCGGCCTTCGGTATAAAAATAGCACTTCAAATTACGGCGTTATGCCACATCCTTACCCTTTTTCTTCTATTTCTAGCGGGCATACTGATTGCTTCCGGGTGGGTCTATTTCTCAGGGATAATCGCTGTCGCTCTTCTTCTGGTTTATGAAAATAGTATCGTAAAAGCCGAAGACCTATCCAGAGTAAATGAAGCTTTCTTTACCATCAATGGTTTCATAAGCATTCTCGCTCTTCTTTTTACCGCAGCTGATTTTTTAGGGAGGTGATTGCAGTTTCTGCAGTATATATTGTCGCTATTACCGGTGCAAGCGGTGCTGTATATGGGAAGAGACTATTAGAAGTGCTTCTAGCAAATTATGACTGCAATATAAAACTTCTTATCTCTCAACCGGCGGAACAGGTACTAAAATTAGAGCTTGGATGGAAAATTGAGGGCAGCACTGTTCAAAAAGACAAACAGCTGCACAGACTGTTTGATCTTGATGAGACCGATAAGAAATTGGAGTATGTGGATTGCTTTGATTTCAGTAACCCTATATGCAGTGGCTCCTTTTTATCCCAGGGTATGATTGTTATACCGTGCTCTATGGCAACTCTGGCAGGTATTGCGCAGGGATTATCGCGAAGCCTCATCGAGCGGGCTGCAGATGTGATGCTTAAAGAGAAACGCCCGTTAGTTCTGGTTCCCCGGGAAACTCCATTAAACGAAATACACCTGCGGAATATGCTCATTTCAAAAAAAGCGGGAGCTCATATTATCCCACCTATACCAGCGTTCTACCATAATCCTCAGAAAATCTCAGATTTAACAGATTTTATCATAGGCAAGATCCTGGATGTAATGGGCCTTAAGCACACGCTCTTCAAAAGATGGGGAAGCAGTTAGGACATGCCGCAAGACTCAGGACTCAAGTCGCAAGTTACAAGATACACGCAGGATGCAGGATAACTAAAGCTTTAAGGATTAGTCTGTCTTATATCATGGATTCTTTGTCTTGCGTCTAGGAAACTGACTAGAGCAGTTTATCTTATGCTATAATTTAGATATAAAGTTTCTTAGCCAATTAACATTCTAGAAGGTGATGGGCCTATTTCCTTTGAAAACGAACCCCTAGAGGAAAAGGTTCTGGCTACCATCAGAAAATATGGTATGGTCGAATCTGACCAAAAAGTATTGCTTTCTGTTTCTGGTGGCTGCGATTCACTTGCTCTTTTCACGCTTTTTCAAAAATTCCAACCAGCCTACAGACTGCGACTACACGTCTTTCATTTAAATCACAAGCTGCGGAAGGAAGCGGAAATGGACGCTACCTTTGTTAAGGAGCTTGCAGAGGAAGAAAAAATCCCGTGTTCCATAGTTAATTTTGATGTTGCTTCTTTTGTTAGGAAGCACAGGCTTTCGATTCAAGAAGGCGCAAGGAGGATACGCTACCAGCTTTTAGAAGAACTGGCCGACCGCATAAAAGCTGACCGCATAGCCCTGGGGCATCATGCCGATGATCAGGCAGAGACAATTTTGCTGTGGATTCTTCGCGGAGGCGGTACAGAAGGATTGACAGGGATTCCTCCCGTTCGAAACCGCTATATAAGGCCTTTGATTGAGACAAAGAGAAGTGAACTTAAAGAATACTGCCGAAGGCAAGGATTGAAACCCCGCCTGGATCTAAGCAACCTTAATATGAAGTATATGCGCAATCGCATAAGATTTGAGCTTGTTCCCTATCTTACCAGCAGGTACCAGCAGCAGCTGGTTGAGGTTCTATCAAGAACTGCTCAGATAATGTCTGATGAGAACAATGTGATTGCAGATTTAACTGAAGAAGAGTTTGGGAAGATAGCTAAGGTGGAAGGAAAAGAGGTTAGAATTTACCTTCCATCGTTCATGAAGTTATCTCTGGCTATAAAGAGAAGATTTTTAAGAAGGGCTATAGAGGTGGTGAAGGGAAACCTCAAGGATGTTGAGTTTAAACACATCGAGAGCCTTGTAGGATATGCGGGAGATAATTATAAGCTAATTCTTGAATTACCACCTAAGATTAGGGCTTTTCGAGAATATGACTATTTGATTCTGGGGACAGGCAGGGAATATGCTCATAGTAGACTCAAAACGCTTCAGCTTAGCATTCCTGGTTGTATCGGAATAGAAGACTCAGTATTGGAGATGTGCGCCACCTTAATGGAAAACAAAGAAGATATTGACGTAGAAGCAAAGCCGGACAGCGCTTTTTTGGATTATGAAAAGCTAAGTCTTCCTCTTAAAGTACGTTACCGTAAGAAAGGAGATTCGTTCCAACCCCTTGGTATGGTGTATAGCAAGAAGCTTCAGGATTTTTTTGTTGATGAAAAAGTTCCTTGGAGAGAAAGGGATAGTATTCCACTTGTTGAATCAGAAAATCAGATCGTCTGGGTAGCAGGTTACCGTATCGACGAACGCTTCAAAATTACTCCTCAGACCAAGCAGATTTTAAAGTTAGAGCTTAGGAGGAGACCCTAGGTGTGCTGGTAAGTTAGATTTGAGAGATATTCAAGGTTTAAACTAGACAGGTGGTGGGGATGTTAGAAGATATAGAGAAGGTACTGGTAACCGAAGAAGAGATTGACAGGAGAGTAAAAGAGCTGGCGGAGCAGATATCCAAAGATTATAAGGATATTGATCTTCTGATTGTAGGAATTCTTAAGGGAGCTATAGTTTTTATGGCCGACTTGGTTAGAGAGCTAACTATTTCAGCAGAATTTGACTTTATGGCTGTTTCCAGTTACGGTTCATCTACAAAGACTTCAGGTGTAGTACGAATCTTGAAGGACCTGGATGAAGATATTAAAGACCGGCACGTGCTCTTAATTGAGGATATAATAGATACAGGATTAACCATAAACTATTTACTAAGAAATCTTAGATCTCGTGGTCCAAAAAGCCTCGAGATTTGCGCTTTGCTCAGCAAAGGAAGTAAACAACAAGTGCCTTTAGAGGTGAAATATTTAGGATTTACTATTCCTGATCAGTTTGTAGTCGGTTATGGTCTGGATTACGGCGAAAAGTATAGAAACCTTCCTTATGTATGTATCCTGAGTTCAGAAATATATGGAGGTATTAGTTAGGAGGGCCTTGATTGCCTCCCCTTCTAAAATATGGTAGATTTACCTTGAAGATAACATTTTCCTTAGGGGGAAATTTGGTTGAAGAGAATATTTAGAAACGTAGGCATATACTTTTTAATAATTGTTTTGGCCCTTTATTTGGCACAATCTTATCTAATTCCAAAAGATAAGCCAGAAACACCTTCTTTCAACGAATTTATCAGTCAGGTTGAAAATGGTGAGGTTAAGAGGGCCGAGATTCTGGACAAAGATAATAAGATTAAGGGAGTTTACAAGGACGATAAAGCCTTTGAAGTGGCGTTTCCTGAAAGCTATGACATATCCACCAAACTTTTGGAATACAAGGTAAAAACCACCATTAATCCTCAAAACAGTTCAGTCTGGTGGGTGGTTGTAGGTAATCTTCTCCCCTTTATTCTTATCCTGGGAATCTGGATGTTTATGCTGCAGCAAATGCAGGGTGGGGGAAGTAAAGTTATGTCCTTTGGTAAGAGCAAGGCTAAACAGATTACCAGAGATCAACCCAAGACTACCTTCAGAGATGTAGCTGGTTTAGATGAAGCAGTGGAAGAACTTCAGGAGATTAGAGAGTTTCTGTCTAATCCCCAGAAGTTTCAGGCCCTTGGAGCAAAGATTCCTAAGGGAGTGCTTCTATATGGCCCACCTGGCTCAGGGAAAACTCTGTTAGCACGCGCAGTTGCGGGAGAAGCGGGAGTACCGTTCTTTTCCATTAGCGGATCTGATTTTGTAGAAATGTTTGTTGGTGTAGGTGCCTCTCGAGTCCGCGATCTCTTTGAGCAGGCGAAGTCAAATTCACCTTGCATTATCTTTATGGATGAGATTGATGCAGTAGGTAGACATCGTGGTGCAGGCCTTGGGGGCGGTCATGATGAAAGAGAACAGACCTTGAATCAATTGCTCGTTGAGATGGATGGTTTTGATATAAAGGACAATGTAATTCTCATTGCCGCTACTAACCGCCCGGACATATTAGATCCTGCTCTGTTAAGACCCGGGCGTTTTGACCGTCAAATAGTGGTTGATAGACCAGACCTGGAGGGACGTAAAGGTATTCTCAAGGTTCATGTTAAAGGGAAACCTTTATCAAAAGATATAAGCATTGGTGTTCTTGCAAGACGCACACCCGGATTTACGGGGGCTGATTTGGCAAACCTTGTAAATGAGGCGGCACTTTTAGCCGCTCGCCATAATAAGAAAGAAATAGATATGCAGGAACTAGAAGAAGCTATTGATAGAGTAATTGCGGGTCCCGAACGTAGAACACGGCTAATAAGCGATAAAGAGAAACGAGTTATTGCTTATCATGAAGCCGGTCATGCGCTGGTTGCGCATATTTTACCGGGGACTGATCCAGTACATAAAATTTCTATTATTTCACGAGGACAGGCACTCGGTTACACATTAACTCTTCCCACTGAAGATANNNTGATATTACAACAGGTGCCCATAATGACCTGGAACGGGCTACCAAAGTGGCCCGCCAGATGGTCACTGAGTACGGTATGAGTGATAAGCTTGGACCTCTTACCCTGGGACAGAAACAAGATCAGGTATTTCTCGGTAGGGATTTTGCAGCTCATCCTGATTATAGCCCTGAGATAGCTTATGAAATTGACAAAGAGATCAGACGCTTAGTTGATGAAGCTTATGATAAAGCCAGAAAGATATTAGAGGAGGAACGAGAGAAGCTGGATGATATAGCGAGAATGCTGGTAGAGAAAGAGACATTGGAAAGAAATGAGCTGGAAGAACTCTTAAAGGGGGAAGAGCCAGCCTCCCAAATCGATGAGCCCGAGAAGAGCAAAGAAGTTAAAAGAGATCTAAAACCCAAGATGAAGCCTGCAGAAGAAGCAGGTACCTAAGAGGAATCAGTCCCTAGCTGATTCCTTTAATTTAATCACACATCCTTTGATCAGCTTTCTTGATATTTCAATCATAAGTGGACGGATTTTTTATTTTCACAGGCGGAGGCTTAATGAACAGAAAAAAAATAGAGGAAGGAGTAAGACTTATTCTAGAAGGCATAGGAGAGAATCTTAAGCGCGAAGGTATTAGAGATACACCCCAGAGAGTTGCCAGGATGTATTCAGAGGTCTTTTCCGGAATAAAGATTGATCCCTTATCAGTTATTACAACTACCTTAGCCGAAAATCATGATGAGATGGTACTGGTCAAGGATATTCCACTTTACTCCGTATGCGAACATCACCTTATGCCTTTTATAGGCCATGCTCATGTTGCTTATATTCCAGGAGAGAGCGGGAAAATTACAGGAATAAGTAAGATAGCGCGAATAGTAGACGTTTTTTCCAAACGTCCCCAGGTGCAGGAGAGGCTTACTACCCAGATTGCTGATACTTTAGTCAAGAGTTTGGATCCACGAGGAGTATTGGTGGTTATCGAAGCAGAACATCTTTGTATGTCTATGCGTGGAGTTCAAAAACCCGGCTCAATTACTGTTACGTCCGCGGTCAGAGGAATTCTTCGGAAGAGTGAAGCTTCACGCGCTGAAGCTTTAGCGCTCATTCGGGGCAAAAATGAATAGTAATGCACGTATATTAATTATTCACGAGCTTAAGGAAATTGAGAAAGCGCTTAATGAAATTGGGGTGGATGCCGGGGGTCTAGAGATTATGAGTCCCAAAGGCATACACCGTCTGCTCAAGCTCGAAAATATCGATGTTCGCGCAGCCAATATAATCAAACAGGAGATGCTTTCTCTTGGTGGAGAAGCAGCAATATCTAAGGAAGTATACTATTTACATCAGCAAACTACCGATATTATCCTCATGGGTACCCTTGCCCACTATAGGAATCTTTACAGTAAGCTAAACAAGCAACCTTTTGGTTTAAAAAATCTTGCAGAAGAGATCAGGACGGTACTTTCCAACTATGAAGATAGAACACACGAGTTATCTGTCGGTAATACTGCCTTTAATTTAAGTAAGCGTACTCATATAATGGGAATTCTCAATATAACGCCTGACTCATTTTCAGACGGTGGGAAATTTGTCGAGTTCGATAAGGCACTTTCTCATGCCATTAAGATGGCTGAGGATGGCGCAGATATTATTGACATTGGCGGTGAGTCTTCCCGTCCCGGAGCAGCTCCAGTGAATGCAGATGCGGAAGCAAGCAGAGTAGTTCCGCTTATCGAAAAACTGTCCACAATTGTTAGAGTTCCTATTTCAATAGACACCTATAAAGCAAAAGTGGCAAGGCTCGCCCTGGATGCTGGAGCATTTATGGTTAACGATATAAGTGGTTTGAGAATGGATAAGGGAATGTTGCCTTTAGTTGCTGAGCGAAAGGTCCCCGTTGTTATTATGCATATGCAAGGAACTCCTCAGAATATGCAGGAAAATCCTCAATATGAATCTTTAATAAGCGAAATCTCTGCTTTTTTTAGAGAGAGGATCAAACTGTGCCTAGATGCGGGGGTGTCCCCAAATAAAATAATTATTGATCCAGGGATCGGTTTTGGTAAAACAGTGGATCACAATCTTCAAATAATGAAACACCTTTCAGAATTTAGAAGTCTGGGTTATCCCCTTATGGTAGGCACCTCGCGAAAGTCGTTCATAGGCAACGTGTTAGGTGTGCCAGTTGATGAAAGGTTAGAGGGAACCGCTGCAACGGTTGCCTTTGCCATAATACAGGGAGTTGAAATATTGAGGGTTCATGATGTAAAGCAAATGGTACAAGTAGCAAGGATGACAGATGCAATGATGAAGGCTTAGCGAGGCCAGTTTTAGCTGGAGGATGTTATTTGTGGGGTCAGGAAAGATTCTAATTAAGAATTTAGAACTTTTTGGGAGACATGGAGTTTTACCCGGAGAGCAGAAAGGTCAGATATTTAAGATAGATTTAGAACTTTCACTTAATGTTGAAGCAGCTACAGAGTCGGATGAGCTTAAAAACACTGTGGATTACCGAGAAGCAATTCGTAAAGTTGCTGACTTAGTAGAAGGAAAGAGATTTCGGCTCCTGGAAACTCTGGCAGAAGAAATTGCTGATATTATAATATCTCACTTTCCAGTTGATAGCGTAAGGGTGGTGGTAAAGAAACCGCATGCACCGCTAGCAAAACCGGTTGAATGGGTAGGGGTGGAGATAGATAGGAAAAGAAATGCCTAGAGCATATCTTAGTTTGGGTTCCAATTTGGGTAATCGAAAAGCAAATTTAAGAAAAGCGGTAGATATATTGAAGAACAATCCCTACATACGTTTAAGAAGAGTCTCCTCTGTGTATGAAACAAAACCCCTTGAGCTTAAGAAACAGAGAAAATTTTACAACCTGGTAGTTGCTGTAGAAACTACACTCTCTGCCAGTGAGCTCTTAGATCTATGCCAGTCAACTGAAAAGATTTTGGGCCGTCAGAAAAAGGTGGAGAAAGGTCCCAGGATTATTGATGTTGATGTTCTGCTATATGGTGACCGCAGGATAAAAAATGAGAATTTAGCGGTCCCTCATCCGCGGCTGAGACAAAGAGCTTTTGTTCTGGTTCCCCTTATAGAAATAGCCCCTCAAGTAAAGACACCCTCAGGGGCGTTTCTTTCTAGCTATCTCAAGAATGTTGAGAGTCAGGAGATTAAGAGAGTTGGTAATCTATATAGTTAAGTTGTGATCAAAGATTCAGGATATATAATTCAAGATTCATAATTTCAAACAGGAAAAATATTTTAGACACAGACAAGTATAATCTCTAACTTTTTATCGTATATCGTGTATCTTGTATCATACATTTTGACTGGCAAAATTATTTAACTTGATTATAATTAGGTAGAAATAAGAATTGTGGCTTGGATCCGCATATAGGACTGAGACCCAAAATAACTCGTGGAATCTTCTGACGGTCTCAGAAGATTTTCTTTTTAAGGTAAGGGGATGAAAGAGAGAATTGCCATTATTGGTGCCGGTAAAGTAGGAACTGCTATAGGATACCTCTTAAAGGAGAGAGGTTATACTGTTTGTGCGGTTGCAAGCCGACGTTTGGGCAAAGCAATAGAAGCTCAGGCTGTGACAGGAGGAATTGCGACATCAAATCCAGCGGAAGCTGCTAAGATAGCAAATGTTATATTCATAACTACTCAAGACAGATATGTGGAGAAAGTGTGTGACACAATTGCTGAATCAGGTTGTTTTCAGCAAGGAGATTCAGTTTTCCATTTTAGCGGTGCTCTTCCTCTTGAAGTACTTGGATCAGCTGAGGAAAGAGGTGCTTTGACTGGCTGCATCCATCCTCTACAATCTTTTGCCGATGTTTCTGGAGCAATCAGAACTCTGCCTGGATCTTTCTTTGGTGTTACTGCCCCTAATTCTCTTTTACCTTTGGCTAAAAGACTGGTGAGCGCTCTTCAAGGAGAGGTACTGCTCATAAATGATGAGGATAAGCCCGTCTACCATGCAGCAGCATGTGTAGCGTCTAATTATCTAGTCTCTTTGCTCTTTATGGCTGAAGAGATGCTATCTGCCATTTCCGTTCAACGAAAAAGTGTTTCCCCTGCGCTGCTACCGCTTGTTCAAGGGACTTTAAACAATATTCAAAGAAAGGGATCGCTGGCAGCACTAACTGGTCCTATTTCTCGAGGCGATGAAGTAGTGATAAAACAGCATTTATGGGAGATCAAGGAAAGACTTCCACATTTGCTTCCTGCTTATAAGGAGATGGCAAAGGTTACCGCTGAAATTGCTTTAGCGCGGGGAAGTATTACTCGTAACCAGCTGGAGTCGCTCAAAGAGCTACTCATAAGGGACGGAAACTAAATGGGAGGTTATATGGAAGGAAAAATTACCCTTTCTACGCTTATGGAGATGAAAGCGGAAGACAAGAAGATAACCATGCTTACTGCGTATGATTATCTTACTGCCCAGGCACTGGATGAAGTAGGTGTAGATATCATCCTGGTCGGAGATTCCCTGGCTAACGTGATTCTTGGGTATGACAATACGCTTCCGGTAACTGTAGAGGAAATGATCCACCATATTAAAGCGGTTGTCCGCGGAGCAAGAAAAAGCATGGTTATTGGGGATATGCCCTTCTTATCTTATCAAATTTCCACAAATGATGCTGTCAGCAACGCTGGACGTATTATAAAGGAAGGGGGAGCGCAGGGAGTAAAGCTGGAAGGAGGGGGCGAAGTAGCCCAATCCATATCCTGTCTGGTAAGGGCAGGAATACCAGTTATGGGGCATCTTGGTCTGACGCCGCAGTCCATCCACCAGATAGGAGGATACCGTGTTCAGGGAAGGGAAAAACAACAGCAGCAAAAGATTATAGAAGATGCCTGTTTACTACAGGAAGCGGGAGTATTTTCTCTGGTATTAGAGTGTGTGCCGAGGGAATTAGCCAGACAGATAACGTCTGCTTTGAGAATTCCGACTATTGGTATAGGAGCGGGTCCGGATTGTGATGGTCAAGTTTTAGTAACTCAGGATCTGCTAGGTTTAACCAAGAAAACGCCCAAGTTTGTGAAATGTTATGCGCAGATTGGAGATTTAATGAAAGAGGCTTTTAGCGGCTATGTTGGGGAAGTCCGTTCAGGCAAATTTCCGCAAGATAA
>JABAOH010054286.1_pt1 | contig 17320 bp, 20 predicted proteins | sample 7062181 | NCBI WGS metagenome assembly JABAOH01 (sample SAMN14538630, study PRJNA623070) | marine sediment metagenome | biome: marine biome [ENVO:00000428]; feature: marine pelagic biome [ENVO:01000023]; material: deep marine sediment [ENVO:00002113]; isolation source: pool of 5 deep marine... | reverse complement strand
TTCTTATGATCTTTGGAAGATTAGAAATTATTGCAATACTTTACATATTTTTGCCTAAACTAATTACCTGATTTTTTTAAAATTTTATTTAGCCTACCAAATATGCAATATAAGCTAGCAATCCTGCAAATCCTGTGATTGTTAATCCTATAGGACTAAGCATTCTTTGAAGCTTTGATATTCGATATGTAAAATTTCAGGTTTAATCTTTTTGAGTTTTGATCTTCATCTTTTGAAAATTCGTTCGTAATTAGGCGTGAAAAATTTCCTTAATTTTTGGGAATATTCAAATTTAACTTGAAGGATATTAGGTTAAGTGCGAGCTGGTGAACGACACGCTGCTACGGCAGAGGAAACTCCTCCCTCAATGCAGGATGTGTGTTCTGGCGACAGATAGTCAGAGATGACTGGCAACAGAATAGAAAAAAATCCAAACTAGCGTACGATGATGGCAAAACCTGAGGTTTCTAGTAAAGGAATGAAAAAGCTGCCCCACGCAGAGCAAGGCCAAATCGAACTAAAAGTTCCTGCACTTGGTTCAGGTAGGCTGCAAAGCGAAATATCGTTAAAACAGAAGGAGGGTTACGGCCAGCACGCACACTAAGATGGTTTCCAACCTTTTGGCATGGAGCCTCTTGAACTACCAGAACTTTCTGGTTCATCTTTCTTTTCTTCTTCATATACACTTCGGGTTTGTTCGTAGGATGAATCGCCTTTCAACTGTGCTTCTCCCCTTACGGTTTGATAACCACCAGATGATGCACTAGTTGCATATCCTTGTAATTGAGATGGGTCAATTCCTTGTTGGCCTTGTCCTTCTTCAGCTTTTAATTTTCTACTGCTCATAAACAAGACAGCAATTGCTCCAACTCCTGCCATGCCCGCCATGCCATAAATAATCATAATTGGAAAACCTCCGCCAGTTGTACTACCAAAGTCTTCAGGTGCTTCTGGTGTTACTCCTAAAATTTCAGCGTTATCTAATACATCAATATTTGCAAATCCAATAACTGCAAGATTTGCAGAATCTGCTGATTCAACAGAGCGAACAATGTACTCTTTATCTTTCATAATATGTACTTCAACTTCTTTTTCAACCTGTCTTCCTTCTCTGATGCTACTTTCACCCATTGTATAGGTAGTTACAACAAATCCTGCAATTTCTTCTGACAATCCAAACTGGCTTGCATCTGATGAAATACCTGTAGGATCAAATAGTTTGTGCCAGTTTCCAATTGGCTGGTCTCTAATTCCATCTGCGTTAATCAAATGTGCACCTAAAATAGAATCAGCTTCAGTTCCAGAAATTATTGAAAAAACCTCAGGTGATTGACTTTCAATTGCAGAACCTGGAAAGTTTATTTCTATTCCATCAATAACTACAGGAGAATCAGCTGTAAGTCCTCTCCAATTAATGTCCACTAGAGATGGACTATTGGCAGAGTATTGACGAATATTATAATCTGTTAAAGTAGGATGTAATACAATTTTATAATCAATCAAAGTCGTAACTGACTTACCATTTAATCTTGCAACATATTCTACATCTAAATCTGAAATGTGTGTATTACTACCATCACTTGCAAGTTTTTGATTAAGTTGATTCATTAAATTTTGAACTCCAGGATCTGATAAATCAGCATTTGCTGTAATTTCCCAGCTTTGTCCTCTTAGTAGGTCAGCAAGTTCTCCACCGTCATCGTACACAATTGATAGAACTCTCTGGTAAGTCATTTTGACTTTACTTGATTCATCGTCAGGAATTATACTTGCATCCAGTTGTGCTCCCCAAACGGAACCTCCGCTTCCGATTATCAACAATCCTGTAAATAACACAACAAAAATTGATGCCCTAATCACGAAAAATGATCGCTGTTTGCGCAATAATAAACTTTCCTTGATGGATCATGCTTATTTTTGCTATATTGAAAAAGTAATATTGAGTAAGGTAAGCAAACTACTACAGTTTTAGAGCTGAATAAGATGATTACTATACTTGCGGGAGGAACAGGATCGGTAAAATTAGTTCGAGGAATTGTCTCCCAAACTAACGATGTAAACGTTATCAGTAATGTTGGTGACAATTATTGGCTGTATGGAATGTATGTCTGTCCTGACATTGATACCATAATCTACGGCCTCGCAGATTTATTAGATTATGACCGCGGCTGGGGAATTCAAAAAGATACATTTGGATTCTTAAGACAAATGGAGATTTTTGGAGAAGAAACCTGGTTTAGAATTGGAGATAGAGATGCCGCAACCCATCTTATGCGAACTAACATGCTAAAAAATGGAAAAAACTTAAGCGATATTACAAAATGGATGTGTGAGAAATTTGCAGTTGAAGCCAAAGTTATCCCTGTTACAGATAACAGTATTGAAACAAGAATTACTACAAACAAAGGTGAACTTCATCTGCAAGAATATTGGGTAAAGTATAGAGGAAAAGATGAAGTTGAAGGAATTCAGTATATTGGTGCTGACAAAGCACGACCAAACCCTGAAGCAGTAAACGCAATGCATGATTCAGAATTAGTCATTATTGCACCTGGAAATCCATTAACAAGCATTGGACCAATGCTATCAATTAAAGGAATAAGAAAAGAATTATCAAAAATCAAAAAGAAAGTAGTGGCAGTTAGCCCATTAATTGGCGATAAAGCTTTTAGCGGACCCGCAGCTAAATACATGCAAGCTGCTGGAATAGAAGTCTCATCATTTGGATTAGCCAAAATGTATTCAGATGTTTGTTCACATATGGTTATTGATACAAAGGATAAAGCACTTGCAAAACAAATTCAAAACTTAGACATGCAAGTATATGACGCAAAATTAAAAATGAATAATAAATCTGCTGAGCAAGCATTGGCCTCTTACGTATTAAAACAAGTTCACGTATAATTTGAAAATTGCAGCTATTATCCCAGTAAAGACATTTTCTAAAGCTAAAACTCGTTTAAATTTACCTTCTGATCAAAAGCAAGAAATTTGTCGATTAATGTTAGAAGAAGTTGTTAAAACTATTTCAGGTAATAAAAACATAGAAAAAATAATTATTGTTTCAAAAGATGAAGATGCATTAAATATCAGTAAAAAATTTGGAGCCAAAGAAATTTTTGATAATGATGAATCCGGAGTTAACCATGCTGTATCTCTTGCAGACAGTTTTCTTGAATCCGATGGCATTGATGCTTCAATAGTTTTTCCACAAGATATTCCATTTTTACAATCTGACGATATTGATTATCTTTTAGAATTTCAAAAATCATCCAAATCAGTTTTAGTTGTTCCGTCAAGGCAGTTTGATGGAACTAATGCATTATTTAGAAAACCTTTCAATTTAATGAAAACTCATTATGATGAGGATAGCTACAAAATCCATTTAGAGGTGGGAAAATCACTAACCTCAAACACATCTCTTATTTTCTTAAGGAGAATTATGTTAGATATTGACTCCCGTGCTGATTTGGATTTTTCAATCTCGCAAAATGAAAAACCTCAATTTTGTTCAAAAATTATCGAAATTTTGTAACTTACTTCTAAACTAATCGATAAATTTATAAGCAATTATACAGCAATACATAAATACGAGAATTTTAGGATTCGGCGAGATGTTATAGATATGGTAAAAGGTACAACTCAAAAAGATAGATGCCCTAGATGTGGTCAGGGTACAGTAGTTACTGATACTAATACCGGCGAAAACTTTTGCGGNNAGCAGTTGAATCTGGACCTGAATGGAGATCATTTTCAAAAGAAGAACATGAAGGTAGAAGCCGTGCAGGTGTTCCAACATCATTGGCAATGCATGATATGGGACTGGCAACAATAATTGGACCTGCTGACAGGGATGCTACCGGAAAACCGCTTTCAGCTTCTATGCGAAGTACCATTGAGCGTCTTAGAACCTGGGATAGTAGAAGTCAAGTCCATGAACCAGTTGATAGAAATTTCCGACAAGCATTCAGTGAGCTTGATAGACTCAAGGACAAACTGGCAGTCGGAGATGCTGTAATCGAAAAGGCAGCATACATTTATCGAAAAGCACTTGAAAAAGGACTGGTAAGAGGACGTTCTATTTCAGCATTGATTGCATCTGCTCTTTATGCAGCATGTAGAGATACTGAAACCCCAAGAACGCTAAAAGATATTGGAAATTCAAGTAACATCAAACGAAAAGACATTGCTAGATGTTACCGACTGCTGTTGAGAGAGCTTAGCTTGAAAATGCCAGTTGTAGATCCAATAAAATGTGTTGCTAGAATTGCAAGCAAAGCAAGATTATCAGAGAAGACAAAACGTGAAGCTACAAAAATTCTAAAGACTGCTGAAGAAATTAAAATTTCAGCTGGAAAGGATCCAATGGGATTAGCAGCTGCTGCACTTTATGTGGCATGTGTAACAAATGGTGAAAACAAAACACAACGAGATGTAGCTGAAGCTGCTGGTGTTACAGAAGTAACTATAAGAAATAGATACAAGGGACTAAAAATAGCCCTAAATCTCTAATTTTCTTTTTTTCATTTTATCTACGTAATTCAAAACTACCATGGCAATTGATATTATTCCTGTAATTACCAACAGAATTTCAAGACTATTAATCAGTGAATGGGAAAATGCATTTTTAATTGAAATTTCATTAATGTCTGCCAAAAAATACACGTATGAAAAAATAAAATAGTTTGTAGCCCAATGAACCAAAATTGCAGAGGGAAATCCGTATCTGAAATAAACCCATCCTATAATTATCCCACTTGCACTAGCCTGAGCAAATTTACCTGCACTCCAAGGTTCTCCAGAAATAACATGTGCTGCCCCAAAGAATATTCCAACTAGTACAATCAAAATCAACGCTTTTTTCTTTTCTTCAATATGAAGTGTTTGAGTTGGGTTCCATAATGATTTGAAAAATAGTTTTACTGAAAATCTATATGAATACATCAAAAACAATGGTATGCCAATTAGCATGACTCGAAAACCTATTTCTTCACTAATTGGAGCAGCTGAAATTTTAAAAAACTGTATTAACGCATCAGAGGATTCTGGAGGCTCTGTTGCTATCCCAAAATAATTCTGAATAAAATCAATTACCAAAGATATTACAATTAAAATTGCAAACCATTTGATTACAAAAAGTAGATAGTTTGATTTTGTTTCATACTTTCCTTCTGACATGATTGGAGATAGAGCTTTTAGAAAACTTGATTTTGGACCTAAAACTGCTATTACAAAAATAATTAAAAAAATACACCAAAGTCCAATAAACACATCACCTAGCTCAAACTCTATAGGAATTTCAAATCCTATTCCCGCAAGAAAAAAATCTAAATCTGTTAAAGGAAAATCATAACTTACAGAATTTTCTAAATTTGAATTAAAAACAACATAAGCGCCCATTGGAAAAGCAACTATCATTAAACCAAAAATCACTGAAGCTAAAGCAGTAAATGGAATTCCCAACGCCTGCATAAACTTGTTATGTTCTGACAAGTCTAATCTAATGTAGTTCTATTGTTGATTCAGAAAATCCAAGTTTTACTAAAGATTCTTTGATGGTATCTCTATGATCTCCTTGCAAAAATATGTAACCATCTTTAGCAGTTCCACCACATGCATACTTTGATTTCAATTCTTTGGCCACACTTTCTAAATCATTAATCTTAGGATCTAATCCTTCAATCATTGTTCCTTTTTTCTTAAATCGTCTAGTTTCAAGCCTAATTATGATATGAGTGCTGTCTTTTTCAAGTTCACCGCAGGCGCATAAATCTTCAGGAAGACCACAAGTATTACAAATTACCGCCATTAATCAAAAGTTATTCCCTTGAACATACTATTAAGCCTTCGTGAATTTTTTTAAAATAATCTAAAAATCCTTAGAACGATTAAGTTTTTTAGAAATCATTTTCTAGTATTTTTTAATGTCAAATGACTTGACAAAAAAAGCAGTCAAAATGCTTCTAAATGGAGCAACCTTGCTAAGTGAACCATGTCCTTATTGTAAAGGAGTCCGTGTAATGAAAAATGGTCACGCATTGTGTGTTAATTGCGGAAAAGAACCTGAAATTAAAAAAATAGAATCTGATTCCAAAATTACAGAACCAACAATTACCTCCCACACTGGGTCTTCTCTAAATATCTTAGAGCAAAAATTACAAAGTCTTTCTAAAGAATTAGAAGAAGAAAAGGATCATGAAAAACAACAACAGATCCTAAAATCCATAAATTCCCTCGTAGAAATTATAGGCAAATTAAAAAATTGACAAAAAACAGTTTTTGTTAAATTACTAGTTTTTCTAAAAATTCTTAGTTCATTAAATGATAGAACACTTTAAGAGGAACATGTTTTGAAATCAAAAGTACGTGAAATCTTATTTTCTACTCTTTTCAACGGTTTTTTTAATTTCATTTTCATATCTACTCCCCCAAATTTATGCACAAGAAGAGTTAGATTTTGAAAACTGTGAAGGATTCCTTTCTGTAGATGAATTAAAAAATGAAATTAATTTTGAAGAAGAGATTACAGTAAGATCACGTCCTCTAATGCCTGTAGATGATGTTTCTGGTCTTCAAACAATGTGCAATTCAACTTTTGAATCATCTAAAGGAGCAATTTCTATGAGCGTAATTGTATTTGATTCAGCTGAACCAGCCATTGCAATTTATGATAAAAATCTTAATGAGATGAAAAGTGCAGATCAAACCATTAATGAATACCTGACTTTTTGGAAAAACGCTCAGATTGATTTGAATATGCAGGGATTAGGAAGTATTGTTTTCTCACAATACCAAAAATTTTTCCTCAACTTTCATACAACCCTTACTGAAAATAACGAAACTCTAGTCAGCGTTGAAGAGTTACAAAAACTCTCATCGATGGTACAGAAAAAAATTCTTGATTTACCAGAAGTAACAATTTCTCCACCAAATCCAACGATTGATGATGATGGACCAACAACAGATGAACCTCCACCAAAACCTGGGCCTGGCCCAATTGAAATAGGAAAAGTTCTTTCACCCAAAAAACAAGTTGCACAAGGAATTGCACCTGAGGAGGTAATGTGTAATGAAGGGCTGATATTATTCATAAAATACAATGGGTCTCCTGCATGTGTTAGACCTGAAACTTCACTGACACTTGAACAACGCAATTGGGGGGAACTTCCATCAGATTTTTCAATTGATAGTTTTGAAGAGTGCATTGCTGCAGGAAATCCAGCTATGGAGTCTTATCCTCGACAATGCAGAACTAGTGATGGAAAACATTTTGTAGAGAATATTTCAGGTCAGGAACAGTGCCTGCTCTCTGGTGGACTCTGGGGAATTTGGAGTAATGCTGTTGATTCATCACCAGAATGTAACCCTCCTACTTCTGATCAAGGAAAGGAATGTACTGATTCCACACAATGTCAAAGTTTTTGCCAAGCAAAAGAAGGATCTGAGATAAACAGTGAAGACACAGGAATGTGTTATGGATATGAATTGGCAATTTGTATGCAAGAAGTTAGAAATGGTTTAGTAGAACCTGAGTGGTGTCAATAGAATCTCAGCCTCAAAAATAGCTATTTTAATGCTAAATTTTGCTATATCAAAAAAGTTTTTATTCTAAGATCCTGCCTTGGAAAATAACTATGGGTGAGAAAAAAGGAGCACCATTACCAGCGTCCAGTGCGGGCCTTCTAAGGTTCTTTGAAGATGAAACTAAAGGCTTCAAGGTAGATCCCAAAGTTGTAGTTACAATACCTAGTAGTCTTATTGTTCTCTCATGGTTAATGGATATTTTCCTAGTTCCGTGACCAAAAATGACTGAATCTTATAGCGATGTTTCCAAGATTCATAAACGATATTCTCTAACGTTACTTAATCCATCATCTTTCTATACTTCATTAATAATTTCTGTAATTGTTGCATCAATTATTGTAACTCTTACAGTTTCTTTTTTTCTTGAAAGTGATGATCTAGTTTTTAGAATCTTAGCTGTCATTGCCGCTTTGTTAGCAACACAACTAATTGACTCTCGCTTTACAAAAAATAAAGAATATTCAAAATCATTACACATGTCTCTTTTTGGAAACAGTTTATGGTTGCTTACCGTTGTTTCAGGATTTGTAGCATCAATATTAATTTCCAGAGAAGAAATTCCTTATCTCTTCATAACCCTTGGAATGTTTTTGTTTGCAAGCTTTAGGATTGGAATTTTTACTACCGTTCTTGGTGCAAGTATAGGCAAAGCTTGGTTGGTTTGTTTCATTCAACCAATGGCAATGTTTTTAGCTCTTGTACCAATTGAAATGTGGGGTTCTGTTTTAACTGACGTTCAAGCTTTAGCATATGGTTCAGTATTTTTAGTTCTATCATCTGTTTGGTCTGTTCTAACTGATAAGGCAGGAAGACCAGGAGTAAAAAGTACTCATCAATTGGTTCAAGCATATCTTTCTTCATTATCAAAAGATAATCCTGCTGAAGTTGAAGACATTCTTTCAGAACGTGCAAATGAGTCTAAGGTTTTAACATCCCAAATTCGATTACAGACTAAAAATGCAAATACTGACTTTAGATTAGTTCTACCTGATATTCACCCTGGACCATTTCATCCAGTTGGAGGAAGCAATATCCCATATCTTATTTACAAAAATCTTGGTTCATCTGCTATGGTAATGCATAGTGTATCAAATCATTCTTTGAATTTACCATCTCAATCTGAAGTAAAAAATTATCTTGAAGGTCTAACAAAAAGTTCAGTAGCACAAGAAGGAATAACCTGTACGGAGCCAGTAACTGTGCATATTAACAAAACTAGATGTGTGGGAATTCTTTTTGGAAAAACTGCTTTACTATTTTTGTCACTTTCTCCACATGGTATGGAAGACTTGCCGCTTCACATTAAAAGTGAAATAGAACAATTCTCAAAAAATCGTAATTTCAATCAGGCCTTAATTGTTGATTGTCATAATGCCATGGGGGGAGAAATTTCTCAAACCGATTCAGAAGATCTATTATCTGCAGCAAAATCTTGTCTTGACACTTTAAAGACAAAAGAAACCTATCCATTGGAATTTGGCTATGCAAATTCTAAAGACATGAAACTTAATGCACTTGATCTCGCATTAGGAGGAATTGGAATTTTATGTCTTAGAATAAATGGCAAAAAGTATTTTCTTGGATGGGCTGATGCCAATAATATGGAAAACGGTCTAAGAGAAGCAGTAGTAAAACATTTCTCAAAAAATGGATATGAATTAATTGAAATTTGTACATCTGATACTCACTATACCACAAAAGGAGTCAGGAATAGAAATGGTTACTATCAATTTGGCTTTGTAACAAAACCTGAAGATATGGCAAAGTGGTATCTTCAGATAGCAAAAGAATCTGAAAAAAACATAGAACCAGCGACTTTTGAAATTTTAGAAAATGAATCCAATGTTAAAGTAATGGGACCTACAATTTTTAGAGATTATTCTAGAGCTATTGACAAAACCATGAAATTAACAAAGGGATTCCTCTTAGGATGTGCAGCATTTTTCATGCTGACTATGTTTCTATAGTTTTAATCTCATCTAGATTTCCATAAAACTCATCAACAAAAGATGAAAATTGTAAAATTGGAATTATTGGAACTTTATCAATAAAACTAACTTCTTCTTGATATAGGGTAACGATTGCTGGAACAGCGATAGCTCCTTGAGTTTTTGCAACATAATGCTTGACTCTTTCTACTTGTTTTTTCACGATTTCTCGTAAAGCTGAATTGCTTAACCGCTTCCAATGTTTACAATCAATCAAAAGTGCTATTCCATGATTAACTCCAACTACGTCAATTTCCATCCTAGGTTTTGTTAAGACTAGATTTTTTATTATGCTAAAATCTTTTGATTGCAAAATCTCAGCCACTATTCCTTCAAAATCTCTCCAGTCCAAATGAATTGAAACTTCTTCAATGGGAACCCCTTGTTTGATGGCAAATAATGCAGCTCTTAATTTATCCCCTTGATTGAAATTAATGATATTTCCATCAAACACTCCTATCTTATTAGCTACCAACACATTGAGAATTTCTTTTGCTGAAATTTGATCGGTTTCTGCAACTACCGAAAAATCAACAACTGAAATTCCTCCTGGAATAATTCCCTTAATTCCTTTGGCTAATGGTTTTAACTGTAACATATTTTCATTTTATTTTTATCTTAAATTTTAAGTGTTAACCTACATCAAACTAATTTTCGATCTTGGAACCTTATATTACAGTCATTGCAAATGTTTGTTGTGAAACTCTTACTTGTTTTCATATTAGGTATCTTTGGCCTTCAATTTGCTTCTGCAGAAGAAGGCACTTTTGTTGATCAAATTCAATTTATTCAATATCTAGATGAGAATACTGCATTAGAAGAAGTTCGAAATGGGAACTTGGATATGTATTACTTTAGAATATCATCTGACAGAATTGATTCTGTTGAGTCAAGAGAAGGCTTACAAGTTTTTGAATCAACAGGAGGCTCTTACAGCATTTTAGTTAATCCAGCAGTGTCAGAAGAATTTAATCCATTTTCAATTCAAGAAGTTCGATTTGCATTAAATTATCTAGTTGATAGAAAATTAATCGTAAATGAATTAATGGGTGGATATGGAACCACGATGATTTCTAATTACGGCCCATTTGATCCAGATTATTTGTATATTGTTGATGAGCTTGAATCATTTCATTTTAGATACAATCCTTCTTTGGCTGAAGAAATGATAACTACTGCACTTTCTGATGCAGGTGCAAAAAAAATTGATGGTGTTTGGACATATGATGGAAAAGAAATTGAATTAATTGCTTTTATTAGAAGTGACGACCCTGTACGAAAATCAATTGGAGAAATTTTATCTTCAGAGCTTGAAAGAATTGGGTTTAAAGTTAGTAAGGACTTTGGAGATCTTAACAAAGCCTTTGTTAACGTATATGGTTCGAATCCTGCTGATTTGAAATGGAGTTTTTACACGGAAGGATGGGGTGGACGCTCAGCTTTTGTAAAATATGACCCTGTAGGGCTTGGCCAAATGTATTCTCCTTGGTTCTCAAACATGCCGGGTTTTAATGATCCAACTTATTGGACATATCAAAACGAGTATCTAGATTCAGTTACTCAGAAAATCTATACTGGAAATTTTACTTCTGCTGAAGAGCGAATAGACCTGTTTAGGGAAGCTACTGTAGAGGGAGTTAACGAATCTGTTCGAATTTTTCTTGCAAGTAAAATTGATCAATATGTTGTAAATGAAAATATTGATGGTGTCATCAACGACTTTGGCGCAGGAGTTCCAACTAGATTTACTCCCATCAATGCCAGGTCTGATTCTGATTCTCTAACTATTGGTGTCAAACAAATCTATCAAGGTGCATGGAACCCAGTTATGGGTATTAGTGATATTTACAGTAGGCAAATTTGGGATACTCTATATGATCCAAGTGTTTTTAAACATCCTTACACTGGCGACACTTTTCCAATTAGAACTAACTTTGTAGTTGAAACTGCAGGTCCTGATGACCAATTAGATGTTCCAGATGATGCAATCATCTGGGATCCTTTGTTACAAACATGGCGCCAAGTTGATCAAAACACTAAAGCAACTAGCAAAGTAACTTTTGATCTTGCATTAAGTAAATGGCATAATGGCATTCAAATGGATATGAATGACGTATTGCATTCTTTGTATTTTACAATAGAATGGGGCTCGGAGCAAACAGAAGATGATAAAACATTTGACACTGAATTTACTCCACGTGCATCTCAAACGGTTCAAACATTAATTGGCGTAAAACCTATTGACGAAAAAACTTTGGAAGTTTATGTTGATTTTTGGCATTTTGATGAAGCAGAAATTGCTGATTGGGCTAGCTTATGGAGCTCAGTTCCTTGGGAATTAATGTCTGCTATGGAACAATCTGTAATTGATGGCAAAGTTTCTTTTTCACGCTCTGGGGCAGTTAGTAAAAGTGTGAATTGGCTTTCTTTAATTGTCCCAAATGATGCAGAAATTATCAAACAATATTTGACCAATTTCAAAGACAGTGGATACATACCTGCAGCACTTGATTATTTTAATTTACAAAAAAATTATTTTGATTCAAGATATGATGCTTCAATAAAATGGATTGAACAAAACAATCATGCAGTAATTAGCAACGGACCATTTTATCTCAAAAGTTACTCCCCTGAATCTAGAACCATAACCACTATGGCTTTTGATGATGATAGCTACCCGTTTGAGGCTGGCCACTGGGAAGAATTTGAAAAAATTAAATTTCCAAAAATAGTCGAGGTGGAGATTCCTGATATTCTAAATCAAGGAAGCGTTCTAGAGATCCCAATTGTGACTGAGGATGCGTCTAAAATTGACTACTTTTTTACAAATAATCAGGGGGAATCCGTAGCAACTGGAACAAAATTTCTTGATGAATCACGTACTACACTAACTTTATCAGAAGATCAAACTAGCAAATTTGGAATTGGAGCAAATGATTTGAAACTTTTTGCAGTATCAGATGAGGTTCTAAGACCTGATATTTACAGTGTTAGCTTTCTTGTTACAAGTGCTTCTGATGAATTACCTCAAGTAGCCATATCTGATGTTCAAACACAAGAACAAGACTCTGAATTTACTTCAATTATTTCAATAATTCTTGGAGTTATTATTGTAGGAATTATTTTGTATTATAGACAAGCTCGCAAAAAATCTCTTAAAATGAGAAGATAACTATTTTTTTCCAATAACAAATAATGTACCATATTCTCTTTTCCATTTTTTTCTATTTTTCAAATCTTTAACCTGGTTTGTTTTTGTTTTAAAACCAATTTCTTCAAACATTTCTTTCCATTCTTTTTTTGATCTTAAATCAAGGGGGATTTTCATCATTTTAGACCATTGAGTTGTTGCCTTATTATCACTGTAAAAATCGGTACCACAAAAAAACACTCCACCTGGTTTTAACAATCTAAATATCTTTTTCAACGCTTTCTCCATTGGAGATGAATAGTATAATGCCTCCATTGAAAAAATATAATCAAATTTTCCGTTATGCTTCCAAGATAGTATGTCCGTGGTAAAATAATTCTCATTTGGTAATTTTTTTTTAGATTTTGCTATGCCTATCATGTTTTTACTTTTGTCAATTCCAACAGCTTTTTTACAATTATCTAACTTTGAAATCTTTCTTACTACCCATCCATTTCCACATCCAACATCCAAAAATGAAAACGGTTTTTCAAATTTTTGAGAATTCAAAAATTTTAAAACAGTCTTAGAATGCTCTTTTTCCATTAATTCTGATCTTCCATTTTTTGCCCATTTGTCAAAAGTAGACTTTATTTTATCCATCTGATTTTTAGTCTTTTTTTTTCAATTTCAATGTTGGGCCCAAAAAGTAGAAATCGTTCATAGCACGCACATCATAAAGTGGAAATTCAAGTCCTAAAAACTGGATCAGCTAGTTCATAATTGCTTATAATGACTAGAACATATCTGAATAGTTGAATAGAGTAATTCCCTTACTAGCATTTTCTGTTCTGCTTTTAGTTCCACTAGGGATTCACGAATCATTTGCAAATCATCCAGCGGTATGTCCTTTTGGTGGAAGTTTGAACACCATTTCGGATCTTGTAGTTTTTGGTACTACAAATAGTAATTTCTGTATAGCTACTGGGAATCCTCCACCACCTAGCTGTCCTGTTAATTATTCTACTATGACATTAGATAGTATATCTTTTTCTGGCATTACGCAATCAATTTGTGGTGCACTTCCTGCAGTTCCCACAACTACTTCTGGACAATGCTTGAATAATGCAATACTACAAAGCAATCACTGTGTACCAGACTTTCCTAACATATGCAGTACAGGAACAATGCAGGCTGGATTCACATGTATCGCAGAAGCAATGGGTTCTATGATTGGTGGAACATTACTTGAAACCAATACTATTCCTCTTCTAGTTGGAGCAATAGGAGTCAATCCAGTAATTACTGGTCTAGTTGGAATCACAATAGCTGGAATAGCTGGGCAAGCTGCTTGGTTTATTCATAGAAAAAAGAGATCTCAGAAATCTTAACTCTATGATTTCCACTTTTACGTATAATTCGTTCATACAAATTCTACTCAAGGGTTAAAAGCAAACTTCGTAAAGCAAAGCAATGCCCGATGAATCATGCAGAAATTGCGGAGGAAATCTGATTAATTGCAGCCTTTGTGCCCAATGCAAGGAGGTAATTGGTCTGATTTGTGTTGCTTGCGGAACAAGAACCTCAGAACAATTTCATGATTCATGCCTGTATATGGTTGAGGATTTTCAGAGAAAATCTGACCTTACTCAAAATGAAGAGTTTTCACCAAATGTAGTAACTATTTCTTAGAACCTTTCACGATATTGAATAGCTGTCTGACTGCCAATTTTGGATGATGCGTAGCTAACCTCACAATACTTGCAAGTCCAAAATCTGCTTTTATAAAATCAATAAACTCATCAGGAGATAACTCTGAAATAATTTCTAGTTCCTTATCCCACTCTTCATCAGTTAGACCAATCCATCTATTTTGAACTTTTGAAGCAGAGTTAATTTTTGACTCTATAGCCTTTTTCCAGTTTTCTTCATATTTGATTAATGTTTTTTCTGATGTATCCCCAGATTTTATTGCACTAGCGCAAATTTCTCCTGCTACTCTTCCAAACAAAATTGCATATCTTATCCCCTCTAAAACAAGTGGATTTGCCTGTCCTGCAGAGTCTCCAACTAAAATCAAATTATCAAAAACTGTTTTTCTTGATAATCCATCATTTGGAATTAATCCATAATGAAATTCAATTGGAGTAATTTTTCCTAGATTTTTGATAGGTCCTATCTTTGAATCCATCAATTCTTTTAGTCTAACTGTAGGATCAACTGAAGACTCGGGTTTTCCAATTCCTACTCCAATTCGAACAACATCTTTTCCTACAGGAAATATCCATGCATATCCAGCAGGAGAATATTCCTGTCCTACCATTAACCACCATGTTTCTGAATCAACATGCTCTGCATGTACTTCGTATTCTGCACCTGCTCCAAATCTTTCCCATTGAGTTGCGACACCTAAACTCTTTGCAACTATAGATTGAAAACCACTTGCGTCAATTACTATTTTTGAATTAAAGATGTAATCGTCTTTTGCAGAGGCTTTAACGCCACAAATTTTTTCTTCATTATTTTTTAGAATATCAGTTACATTGGTATTTACAAAAATTTCTGCTCCTTCTTTTTCAGCTTGACTGGCTAACCATCGGTAAGTTTTTCTTACATCCAAAACGACTGCTCTAGGTTCTTTATCAGAAATTGTTACGGTATTGTTTGGCGAGCAAAATGAGTAATTCTTGATTTCATTATAGCATTCTTTTGGAATTCCAAATTTTTTAACATCCTTTACCCATGTGACTCCACTGGTTCTTACCGTTTGAGCAATTTGTTCCTCTTTTTCTATTAAGGCAACTTTAGCACCATTTTTTGCAGCAGTATATGCAGCTGAAGAACCAGCAGGCCCTCCTCCTACAATAACAATATCATAGTCAAATTCGTTTACTGTCATATCGTTTTATTACAAAAATCCAAAGCAATTAAAGAAATTATCTTTTGAGTACTGGTTTTCCGTCATTATCAGCGGTTCTTTCTTCATCCATTGATGCCTGGCCTTCTTTTTCCCTATGCATGTAGCTTTCTGATGCTCCCTGCTTTTTGCGACAGAATTTTTTATGGACCGAGTCTTCAATCTTCAAAGTATCTTCATTTTCATGAAACAGACGCTTTCCACAGTCTTGGCATATGATCTCAGGCATATTATTTTGAGAGAAATCAAATCTATTTTAAGCTACTCTAATAGTGTCAATGTATTATGGCTGAGCCTCAAATTGTACCCTTTGTAATTTGGTCCGCAGCAACATTGGCGATCGGAGTAGTTACTGGCCTTACTTATAGAGTATTTGTTAGTAGAAAACATAATGCGAAATCTTCACCTTGAAAAAAAAGGTTTACGTGGGTTAGCCATAGCAGAAAGCTTTACTCAATCTTCAAAAAAATCAATTCTTGCAGGAGTTGTTATGAGAAGAGATTTTGTAATTGATGGATTTGTAGTAGGAAATGCAACCTTGGAAGGAGACGATGCAACAGATGCTATTTTATCTATGTACAAAAAACTTAACCGTCCCGATATTAGCTATCTCTTAATTTCTGGAATTATAATTTCTATGTACAATATTGTTGATCTAAAAAGAATCTCTCAAGATCTAGACATACCTGTTATCGGTGTTACCTACCAAGAGTCAGAAGGAATTGAAGATGCTATAAAACATCATTTTCCAGATTCGTATGAATCAAAACTAAAAGAATACAATGAACTAAAAGATAGAGAAAAAATTACATTGCATACCTCTTATGATGTTTATGTTAGAAAAGAAGGATGTATAATTTCAGATGTTCAACAACTATTAGATGATCTTACTTTGCAGGGTTCTTTCCCAGAACCATTACGTGTGGCACAATTGCTTGCAAAAACTTTGCTTTTAGAAAACTAACCTTCTGATGCAGTCTTTCCGCCATCAACATTTAGGATTGTTCCAGTAATCCAGTTGGCCTCATCAGATACTAAATACAAAACTGCATTTGCAACATCTACAGGTTCACCAACTCTGCCCATTGGTAATCTATCTTCTAGAACCTTTCTTGCTTGAGGGTCATCAAGGTATGGTTTTATCATTCCAGAATTGATGATTCCTGGATTTACACAATTACAGCGAACATTTGTTCTGGCATATTCTACAGCAATTGCTTTTGTAAACATGCTAATTGCAGCTTTTGTTGATGAATATACAGCAAGATGAACTCGCGGGATAGCTCGCTCACTTGAAATAGAACCTATGTTGACAATACAACCGTTTTTGTTTTCTCGCATTCCAGGAAGTACAGCTTTAGTCATTTTGAAAACTCCATGCATGTTTACATCAATTAATTTTTTTATTTCAGAGTCAGACATTTCATGAAAATGTACAGGCTCATTAATTGCACCTGCATTATTTACTAAAATATCAATACTACCATATTTGTTTAAAATCTGTTCAACTGTTTGATTAACTTGTGCCTCATCAATTATATCACATTGCATAGGTACTGCAGCATTCTTTCTATCTATGACAGATTTTGCATTTTCCATAACATCGAGTTTTCGACCTAGCATTACAACTGTAGCGCCTTCTTCAGTTAATCTTTTAACAATACTAATTCCAATATCGCTAGATGCTCCTGTGACAACTGC
>JABAOH010002653.1_pt7 | contig 17325 bp, 15 predicted proteins | sample 7062181 | NCBI WGS metagenome assembly JABAOH01 (sample SAMN14538630, study PRJNA623070) | marine sediment metagenome | biome: marine biome [ENVO:00000428]; feature: marine pelagic biome [ENVO:01000023]; material: deep marine sediment [ENVO:00002113]; isolation source: pool of 5 deep marine... | reverse complement strand
TCCTGGGGCTCCGCCGCCGGAGGATCCTCTGCCGCGGCCGGCGGCTGCGGGTCGCGCTCACCGGACAGCTCACCGACGGTGAACCGCACCACGCTGCGCCCCTCGAAGCGGCTGAGATCGTACGGCTCGCCGTTGTACGCCACCGCCGCACCCTGCACCTCGCCGAGCAGCACGCGCATGGGGCCGGCGCCCTGCACGACGACCTCGCTGCCCTCACGCGCCAGGCTGTAGTAGAGCCGGCCGCCGCCCCGGTCGTAGATCTCGATCCAAGATTCCCGGCTCAGCTGGATGGCCAGCACGTCGGAGCCGGGCAACGGCGCGGGTCGCGGCACCGCGACGGGCTCGGCGATGGTTTCCTCGCCGCCGCCGGGCGCGGTGGCGTCTCCCTCGGTGATCCCNNCGCGCTCGCTTGTCACGCCCTCCGCCTCCGGCGGCGTGGCGGGTGTTGGCGTCGTCGCGCGCCCGGCGACGCTCTCGACGGCGTCCCGCACGGGCGTGACATGGGGCGCCGGCGTGTCGCTGTCGGCGCGTACAGCCGTGCGCGTTTGCAAATCCGCGGCGGCATCGTTGCCGGCGTCAGAAAGCTGACCGGGCTCGCTCGGCGGCGGCGGCTCGGGCGCGGCTCGATCGGCTGCCGCGGCGTCGCTCGGGCGCGCGTCCGGCGCCGGCGCAGAGGCCGCCTGCGACGGCGTGTCCGCCGGCGTGCTGGCCTCGGGTGCTGCAGCGGGGCGGGTGGCCGGCGCGACCCCGATCGCCGCGCGTTGCTTCGGCGGCTCGTCGAGCTGTCGGCTCTGCCACCACAGCACCACCAGCACCACCAGCAAAGCCGCGATGACGTAGGTGACCATGCGCACGGGAAAGTCGCTGACGTGCACCTCGGGCTTGCGGCCGAGCTCCGAGACCAGCGCCGGCGGGCCGAATCCGTGGCGCTCGTAGGCCTCCAGAATCGGCCCCGCGGGCAGGTCCAGCAGGCGCGCATAACCGCTCAGATAGCCGCGCACGAACGTCGGCCCGTGCAGCCGCTCGTAGTCGTCACGCTCGAGCCGCTCGATGACGCGTGACTCGAGTCGCAGGCGTGATGCAACCTCGCCCACGGACATGTGGGCGGCCTCGCGCGCCTCGCGCAGGCGCTGGCCCGGACCGAGGTCGGCCTCGGAGGTCGTCACCACCCGTGTCGTCGCCTCGTCCGTCGTCATCGCACGCCCGATTCGATCAGCAGCCGTGTCTCCGGGGAATCCGGGTAGTTGGCCTTGAGCAGCATGGCAAGGCTCGAGACCGCGTCCTTGTCGCCGAGCTTGCGCTCGATACGGATGCCGAGCCACAGGGAGCGGGAATTGTGCCTGCTCACCTGTTCATAGCGTTGCATGTACCCGCGCGCCGCCAGGTACTGCTCGGCTTCGAAGCTCAACTCCGCCATGTTGAGCAGCGCCACGCCGAAGCGCGGATCGGCGCGCAGCGCAGCGCGAAAATGGTCCTCGGCGCCGGCCCGATCGCCAGCCCTGAGCTTGCACAGGCCGGCATTCGTGTAGGCCAACGCCGGCTTGTCATAGAGCGGGTTCTCCACCGCTTTCATGAAATACTGCACGCCCTCCTCGATGCGTCCTCGCGCACACAGGAACACCCCGTAGTTGGTCTGTGCCGCGGAGTCGCCGGGATTGAGCTCGATGGCGCGCTTGAAGTGCTTCTCGGCCTTGGCCGGCTCGTTGAGGCGGTCGTACACGAGCGCCATGCCGTTGTGTGCGGTGGCGTAGTTTGGATCCGCCGAAAGGGCAGTGTTGAGTCGCTCCCAGGCCACGTCGAGCTGGCCGTTGCGTACGTACTCGAGTCCGAGCTGGGCGTTGACGATGGCGACCTTGTTGGTGCTCGCGCCCGGCGCGATCGGCGGCTCGTTGGACGGCGCCGTGGCGCAGCCGAGCTGAAGGGCGCATGCGAGCGCGATGCCGAGCCAGAGGGAGGTTGCCTTCAATGCCTTCACTGTGCCCACCTGATGCCGATTGTGCAGGGTGTTTGCCCCGGATTCGGTGCGCCTCGCCGGGCTCCGGCGAGCGTCAATCAAGATTGTAGCCGCTCCGCGCCGGCCGGGGCCAAGCGGCCCGCCCGGCGGGCCCGCATTCTCTGGCTGCGGGGTTGCACCACGCCCGCCAGCTGTCCACAGGCGGCGTCGATGTCCCCGCCACGGGTCTTGCGCGTGATGGTCATGATGCCGCGGCTGAGGAGCACGTCCCTGAACGCATCGATGACGTGCTCCGGCGAGCGTCGGTAGCCGCTCGAGGGAAACGGATTGAAGGGTATCAGATTGACTTTCGACGGCACGTCGGCGAGCAGAGCCGCGAGCTCGAGGGCGTGCTGGCGGCTGTCGTTGACGCCCGCGAGCATGACGTACTCGAAAGTGACCTTCTCGCGGGGATCGCCCGCGACGTAGCGCCGGCAGGCCGCGAGCAGGTCACGAATCGGGTAATGCTTGTTCAACGGCACGAGCTCGTCGCGTAGTCGATCGTTGGGTGCGTGCAGCGAGACCGCGAGGCTCACCGGGCAACGCTGCCTGAGCGCGTCGATTTTCGGCACCACGCCGGCGGTGCTCAGCGTGACCCGGCGTCTGGCGAATCCATGGGCGTTGTCGTCGAGCATCAGCTCGAGGGCTTCGACCACATTGTCGAAGTTCAGCAACGGCTCACCCATGCCCATCAGCACGATGTTGGTAATCGTGCGGCTGCGCTCGCTGCTGCTCTCGAGCATGCTCCTGGCGAGCCACAGCTGTCCGATGATCTCAGCGCTGCCGAGGTTGCGGTTGAAGCCTTGTCTCGCCGTCGCGCAGAACGTGCAGTTGAGCGCGCAACCGACCTGTGAAGAGATGCACAGGGTGCCCCTGGGCGTGTCGGGAATGAAAACCATCTCCACGCAGTTATCGGGTGCGACACGCACCAGCCATTTGATGGTGCCGTCCACCGATTCGTGCACGGCGACGATCTCGGGAGGCGTTACCGATGCCTCGGCCTCGAGTCGCGCGCGCAGATCCTTGCTGAGGTTGGTCATTGCAGCGAACCGGGCGATGCGCTGCTGATGTATCCATTTGAGCACCTGCACGGCGCGAAACGGCCGTTCACCTCGGGCCTCGAAATAGCGCTCCAGCGCGGTGCGGCTGAGCCCGAGCAGATTGGTGCCGGCGGCCTCGCGGGCAGGTGACTCGTAAACGGCGTGCTCGTCGTGCGCGTTCATCGGCCGGTTTCAGCTCAGCGCGTGCGCGGACAGATCTCCTCGGCTGAGAAGAAGTACGCGATCTCCGTCACGGCGTTCTCCGGCGAGTCCGATCCGTGCACGGCATTTTCCGTGATCTCATCGGCGAAATCGGCGCGAATGGTCCCAGGCGCGGCTTCGGCCGGATTGGTAGCGCCCATGATTTCGCGATTCTTCTCGACGGCGCCCTCGCCCTCGAGAACCTGAACGAGAACCGGACCGGAAGTCATGAAGTCGACCAGCTCAGGGAAAAAGGGCCGCTCTTTGTGCACGGCGTAGAAGCCCTCGGCGCTTTCCCGGGTAAGGTGAAGCATTTTCGCGCCCACGACCCGAAGGCCCGCATCCTCGAAGCGCGCAATGATCGCGCCGATGGCGTTGTTGGCAACGGCATCGGGCTTGATGATGGAAAGGGTGCGTTCAATCGCCATTTAGAGCTCCAGTTTCAAGGCATCGGGTCGGCAAGCCCGTAAGTATAAGCCGCCGCGCAAACCGAGCGAAATGCCGAGCGCCGCAGCCCGTCACCTGCTCGGGGCGGCCGCGGGGCGCGTTGGTTTTTTCTGATTGCGTCCGCACCTGACAGGGCGAGGTTTGCGCCGGGGCAGGGCGGCGGTGTGTGTGCGGGCGAAGTCCCGGCAGGGACCGGCGGCTGCGTCAAACGCCGAAGCTTTCCCCACACCCGCACAGGCTCTTGACGTTCGGGTTGTCGTAGCTGAAGCCTTCGTTCAATCCCTCGCGGGTGAAATCGATGGTGGTTCCGTCCAGATAGGACAGGCTGTCGCCGTCGACAATGACCTTGATCCCGTGGGATTCGAAGACCCGATCGTCTTCGCCGATTGCGTCGGTGATATCCACCACGTAGGCGCTCGGCCAAGAAGTGCCTGACGCGCTCGGCAGCAGCGTTGGTGAGTTGCACAGCCATGGTCCGGTCTCGCGTCTCCTGCTTGCAGCGGGTCCTGGTCAGATGGGGGCGGACTTTCGCCCGTTCAAGCGCGCGCTCTGCTCAGGCGCTGGTCTGAACGCCGCCGCCCACGTCCACGGGGACCTGGTCCTGGCGTTCCGCTACCTCGCGCACCCGGCGCCGCTCCACCAGCTGCGCCAGGTCGATGCTGCCCAGAAACTCGTGGATCTGTTTGCTCAGATCGTGCCAAAGATCGTGGGTGAGGCAGCGCGCCTCGCCCTGGCAGTTCTCCATGCCGCCGCAGCGGGTGGCATCCACCGACTCGTCGACAGCGCCGATGACGTCGACGACGGCAATGTCGCCGGCCGGGCGTCCCAGCCGGTAACCGCCGCCCGGGCCCCGGGAGCTCTGCACCAGGCCGCGCTTGCGCAGCTGGGCAAACAGCTGCTCCAGGTAGGAGAGCGAGATCCCCTGCCGTCGGGCGATGTCTGCGAGCGTGACGGGGCCGCCGTCGTGGTGGATGGCCAGGTCCAGCATGGCGGTGACGGCGTATCGGCCCTTGGTCGTCAGTCGCATCGAATGGCCCGCGCGTGGCAGTCGCAGGCAGTGTACATTCCTGACTATTTTAGTCAACTATTCCCGCCAGGCGTTCCCGGCCGCGGCGGCACGCGCCGGGCGCGGACCTAAACGCTCTCGAGCGCGGCGCGCTGCTCCTCCAGCCGGCCGATGGCGGCGCGCAGCTCGGCGACCCGCGTGCGCTCCTTGTCGACCACCTCCGCCGGGGCGCGGTCGACGAAGTTGCGGTTGGCGAGCTTCTGCTCGCTGCGTCCGAGATCCCTGGCATGCTTCTCGATCTCGCGCGCGAGCCGCGCCGCCTCCGCCTCGGTGTCGATGAGACCGGCGAGCGGGATCAGGATCTTCATGTCGCCGAGCAACCCGACGGCGCTCTTGGGCGCGGTCTCGCCCTGCTCGAGCACGCGCACCGATTCGAGGCCGGCGAGGGCGTCCAGATAGTGGCGGCAGGCAGCGAGCATGTCGCGATCCCGCGGGCAGGCGTTGTCGAGGATGACCGGCACGCGGCGGCTCGGCTGGATATTCTGCTCGCCGCGCACCCTGCGCACGGCGAGGACGAATCCCTTCACCCAGTCGATGTCCTCTATGCTCGACGCGTCGCTGCGCTGCGGATCGGCGACGGGGTAGGGTTGGCGCATGATGGTGGGGCCTTGGCGCCCGGCGATCGGCGCGACACGCTGCCAGATGGCCTCGGTGATGAAGGGAATCAGCGGGTGGGCGAGGCGCAGCAGCGTTTCGAGCACTCCGACCAGCGTGCGGCGCGTGCCCCGCAGCGTGGCCGGGTCGGCATCGGCGTCGCCGAGCACGGGTTTGGCGAGCTCCAGGTACCAGGGACAGTACTCGTCCCAGGTGAACTCATAGATGGCCTGGGCGGCGAGGTCGAAGCGGTATTGCTCGATGGCGTTGCGGACCTTGTCCTCGGTGATCTGGGTCAGCGAGACGATCCAGCGCTCGGCGAGTCCCAGGGCAACGTCGCCGCCGTCCGCCCCGCAGTCTCGGTTCTCGGTATGCTGAATGACGAAGCGAGCGGCGTTCCAGAGCTTGTTGCAGAAGTTCCGGTAACCTTCGATGCGGCCAAGGTCGAAGCGGATGTCGCGCCCGGTGGTGGCCAGCGAGCAGAACGTATAGCGCAGGGCATCGGTGCCGTAGGAGGGAATGCCGTCGGGGAACTGACGCCGCGTGTCGGCCTCGATGCGAGGGGCCATGTCCGGACGCATGAGCCCCGAGGTGCGTTTTTTCACCAGCGCCTCCAGATCGATGCCATCGACCAGATCCAGGGGATCGAGGATGTTGCCTTTCGACTTCGACATCTTGTTGCCGTCGGCGTCGCGCACCAGGCCGTGAATGTAGACCTCCCTGAACGGCACGTCGTCCATGAACTTCAGCCCCATCATGATCATGCGCGCGACCCAGAAGAAGATGATGTCGAAACCCGTAACCAGGACGTTGCCGGGATAGAAGCGCGCGAGTCGCGGCGTGCGTTCCGGCCAGCCGAGGGTCGAGAACGGCCAAAGCGCCGAGGAGAACCAGGTGTCGAGCACGTCGGGATCCTGCTCGAGGGCAACGGATGGGTCGAGCGCGTGCTTCTCGCGCACTTCCTCCTCGCTGCGGCCGACGTAGACGCGGCCATCGGCATCGTACCAGGCGGGAATGCGATGTCCCCACCACAGCTGCCGGCTGATGCACCAGTCTTCGATATTGCGCATCCATTCGAAATAGGTTTTCGACCAGTTGTCCGGTACGAAACGAATGCGCCCGTCCTCGACGGCTTCGATGGCGGGCGCTGCCAGCGGCTCGGTTCTGACGAACCACTGATCGGTCAAAAACGGCTCGATGACGGCGTGTGAGCGATCGCCTCGGGGAATCTTCATGCGGTGCGGCTCGGTCTTCGCGAGCAAACTCTGCTTTTCGAGATCGGCGACTACCCGCTCACGCGCCTCGAAACGGTCCAGATCCCGGTAACGCGGCGGCGTCTCGTCGTTGGTCCGCGCGTCGATGGTGAAGATGTTGATCTTCGGCAGACCGTGACGCTCGCCGACGATGTAGTCGTTGAAATCATGCGCGGGCGTTATTTTCAGCGCGCCGCTTCCGAATGTCGGATCCACGTACTCGTCGGCAATGATGGGTATTCTCCGATCCGTGAGCGGCAGATCCACTTCCCTGCCGATGAGGCTGCGGTATCGCTCGTCGTCCGGATGCACGGCCACCGCGGTATCGCCGAGCATGGTCTCGGGTCGCGTGGTTGCCACCACCACGTGGCCTTCACCGTCGGCGATGGGATAGCGGATGTGCCACAGGTTGCCATCCTCCTCCTCCGAGATCACCTCGAGGTCCGAGACCGCCGTGTGCAGCACGGGGTCCCAGTTGACCAGGCGCTTGCCGCGATAGATGAGGCCTTCTTCGAACAGGCGCACGAATGTTTCGCGCACCGCCCGCGAGAGACCCTCGTCCATCGTGAAGCGCTCCGTGGCCCAGTCCACAGACGCGCCCATGCGTCGAAGCTGCCGCGAGATGGTGCCTCCGGAGTGCTCCTTCCAGTCCCATACCCGGCGCAGGAACGCCTCGCGGCCGATGTCGTGCCTCGTGATGCCCTCGGCGTTGAGCTGGCGCTCGACCACGATCTGAGTGGCGATACCGGCGTGATCGGTGCCCGCCTGCCAGAGCGTGTCTGCGCCCCTCATACGGTGGTAACGGATCAGGGCATCCATGATCGTGTCCTGAAACGCGTGTCCCATGTGCAGGCTGCCGGTGACGTTGGGCGGCGGGATCATGATGCAGTAGGGATCGCCCTGGCCGCTCGGCTCGAAGTAGCCGCTCTCCTCCCAGGTCCGGTACCAGGACTGCTCGATGGCTTGAGGGTCGTAGGTTTTATCCATACTTGGCTCGAAAGAATCTGAATCCCTCGGTGGCGGCCGGTGTCGTCAGCGTCCTAGTCCCGCTATTGCAACACGTTCGGACGCGAAATCGAAGCCGGTTCGGTGATTGCGGCGGCGGTGGGCGTGGAGGTGCCGGCGGGGCAGGGGCTGCTCAGTCGCGTCGCCGTGGTCCGAGCACGTTCAGCTCTTCGATGATTTCCGGGAGCATGATCTCCAGGTGGTTGCGCACCTGCTCGCGGATATCTTCCGTGGCCTCCTGAACGGCGGTCTCGACGCGTGCCTGCACGATGACCTCGATCTCGTTGGCGAGCCGCTCGGAGAGCTTGTGGTAGAGCTCCTCCTCGTCGACCTCGGCTTGCAGCGGTTGCTGCGTGCCTTGCTCACCGGCCGAGGCGGGCGGGTCTTCCACGCCCGGCACGACGACGTCGTGAAGCAGCGGAATGGTGTACTGGGCCTCCGCGTCCGCAGCCGTGGGCGGCGGCTGCGCAGGCGCGGATGCCGGCTTTGGCTGCCGGCGCTTCTCGAGAATCTGCTCGAGCCCGTTGAGTGCTTCGGTCAGTGACTGCGCGGCAGGCGCCGTGTCCAGTCGCCGATCGATCTCCTCGTCGACGAAACCCTCGGAACGCTTTGCAGAATCCTCGTCCATGGCNNCGCGATAGCGGGTGCGGCCCGCGCGCCGCGCTGACTCATCGCCCGAGACAATCTCGGCGATGCGTGCGCTCCTCGCTGCGAAAGGCGGAATCGATTCAGCCAGGTTGATGAGCACGTCGAGCGCCTCGGGCTCCTCGGTGCCGTCGCCGACCAGCACCGGCTCGCACCGATCTGCTTGGATATCCTGGCGATCGCGCAGCAGGGCGTGCGGAACGAAGCTGTCCTGTCGGTAGGTCCATAGCATCTCGTCGACCTGCTTTGCCGCCTGCGCCGATTGCGTGTGAATGAAGACGCGGTGCCCTTTCTGCCAGGCCTTGTCCGCGAGCCGGCAGGCGGTGCGTAGCCGCTCCTGCTCCGCCGTCGCAGTCAGAATGTAGAAATCCACCCGCATCAATGCTCTCGCAGCCGTCGTCACTCGTCGGACTTCATGCATCAGCTTACGCGCTTGCGCCCGGCGCGGTCCAGCAGGAACTGTGAGAGCAGGCGCACCGGTCGGCCCGTCGCGCCTTTCGACTTGCCACCTCGCCACGCCACCCCGGCGATATCGAGATGTGCCCAGCGGTATTCACGGGCGAATCGTGACAGAAAGCACGCTGCCGTGATGGCGCCGGCCTCGCGGCCGCCGACATTGGCCACGTCGGCGAAATTGCTCTTCAGCGCCTCCGCGTACTCTTCCCACACGGGCATTCGCCACGCGCGATCGCCGCTGAATTCGCCGGCATCGAGCAAAGCGTCCGCGAGCCGGTCGTCGTTGCTGAAAAGTCCCGCTGCCTGGTCGCCGAGAGCGATCACGCAGGCACCCGTCAGGGTGGCGATATCCACCACCACATCCGGTTCGAATCGGCGCGCATAGGTGAGCGCATCGCACAGCACCAGGCGCCCCTCGGCATCGGTGTTCAACACCTCCACAGTCTCGCCCGACATGCTGGTGTAGATGTCGCCGGGCTTGCTCGCCGTGCCTCCGGGAAGGTTCTCCGTTGCCGCGACGATGCCCACCAGGTTGATTGGCAATGCCAGGCTGGCAGCCATCTTCACTGCTCCCAGCACACTCGCGGCGCCGCACATGTCGAACTTCATCTCGTCCATCTGGGCAGCGGGCTTGATGGAGATACCCCCGGAGTCGAAGGTCACGCCCTTTCCGATCAGCACCGCGGGGTGCCTCTTCGAGCGGCTGCCCCGGTACTCCAGGGTGATCAGCTTGGCCGGCTCCTCGCTTCCGCGCGCAACCGAAAGCAGAGTTCCCATGCCGAGGCGTTTCATCTCCGTCTCGCCCATGACACGGACCTTTATGGACTTCTCCCTGCGCGCCAGCTGGCGGGCCCGCTCAGCGAGATAGGTAGGCGTGCAGACGTTGGCGGGAAGATTACCGAGGTCGCGGGCCAGGTCGACGCCGTCGGCAATGCCTATGCCGTGATGCATGCCTTCCTCGGCGCGGCGCTTCTGCTTCTGCGTGGCGATCGCACAGGTGACGCGGTGCAGCCGGGGTTGCTTGAGCGAAGAGGCATCGGTCTTGAGCTGGTTGAAGCGATACACGCAGTCGCGCGCGATTTCCACGACTTCTCTCACTTTCCAGTAGATATCTCGATCCTTCACGTCGAGCTCGGTGAGGCAGACGACAGCATCTTCGGCACCGCCGTCGGCGAGCCTTTCCATGCAGCTCCTGAGCACGCGGCTGTAACGGCTCGCCGGCATGCTTTCTTTCTTGCCACATCCGACGAGCATTACCTGACTCGCCGCGACCTCATGTAGATTGTTCAGCATCAGCGTATTGCCCACCGACGCCTGCATCTGGAAACGACGAATGATCTTGAGCAGCTCTCCGGCGCCGGCATCGTTGATCGCCTGGGCGGACGGGGACAGCCGATGGGACTCGAAAACGCCCACCACCATGCAGTCCGTCTTCTGGGAGTCGGCGACAATCTTCGATACTCTGAAATCCATCGATCCTTACTCTATGTTTTCTCTGATACCATTGACGGCACCGGACTCGCTTGCCGGGGCTGACCGGGAGGCGCGCAGTTTATGCCTTCGCCCCATGCATCGTAAAGACGGGCACTGACCGCTGGACTTGTCTTGACCGTAACGCGTTACCTGATACGGGAGATACTGCACTCGTTCTTCGCGGTATTTGCCATCCTGGTCATAATCGCGGTGGTCGTCATATTCGTGGAACTGCTGGCAGAGATGTCGACCAGCGTTTTCTCGAGCCTGTTCATATTCCAGCTCGTCACGCTCAAGATCATCGGCAAACTCGTCGTGCTGCTGCCCGCGGCGCTCTACATTTCCATACTGCTGGCGCTTGGGCGACTGTACTCGGACAGTGAGGTCATCGCCATGTGGGCCGGTGGGATCGGCCCGAACCGTATCAATGCGAGCGTGTTCCGATTTCTACTCGTTTTCGCGCTCGCCACCGCGGTGGTCTCGCTTTATCTGTCGCCGAAGGCCATGGCTACGCGCGAGGCGGTCTGGGAGCGTGCCGAGGCGGCGGCAGAGTTCGAGGGTATCATGCCCGGCCGATTTCTCGAGTTTAAAGGCGGCGAGCTCGTCGCGTATACCGAGTCGTTATCCGAAGACAATCGTGTCATGCAGAACGTGTTCGCGAAGATGACCTTTGGCGATAGCCAGAACCTTCTCGTCGCGAGAAGGGCGCGGTTCAGCGGAAGTGAGGAGAAAACCGGGCGCTACATCGTGCTCGAGGACGGTTACCGTTACTCTGGAGCTCCGGGAAGCGTCGACTACACGGTTTACCGATTTGCAAAGCACAGCTTTCGAATCGATCGGGAGCGCGGAGAGACCGCCATAAGCGATGTCGACGCGATTCCGACCCGGGAGCTGCTGGAAAAATCTCATCCGTACTATTCGGCACAGCTCCAATGGCGCCTGTCGCAGCCAATCTCACTCGTGCTTCTCGGCATGCTCGCGCTGCCGCTCGCACGCACCCTGCCCCGGCAGGGCAAGTACACCAAGCTTGCCATGGGAATTGCCGTCTATTTTCTTTACGGAAACGCCGTAGGCGCCATGCAGACGTTCGTCGAGCGCGGTAAGGTCAGCACGCTCATCGGAATCTGGCCGGTGCACATTGTGATGGCGTTGCTCGTCGCGGCGCTGGTCTACTTCGAGGCTTCGGGTCGCACACCACGCATTTGGCGCAAGAAAGTCCTGCGCAGATGAAGACTCTGGACCGACACATCGGTTTTCACGTCATACGGGACTGTTTGCTCACCCTGATGGCGTTACTCGCCGTGTTCTCGCTGATCGAGTTTCTCGATGATGTCGGTGATGTCGGCAGGGGAAGCTACACGATGGCAGACGCGCTGGAGTACATGTTGCTGAGCGCTCCGAATCGTGCGGCCATCCTGTTTCCGGTTGCGGCAGTCATCGGCAGCCTCATCGGCCTCGGCTCACTCGCCAGCCACAGGGAGCTGATCGTGATTCGCGCCACCGGTGTCTCCAGTCTGCGCATCGCGGGTTCGGCGCTAAAGGCGGCGGCTGTGCTGATGGTGGCAGCCGTAGTGGTTGGCGAGGTCCTGGCCCCTTACACCCAGCAGCTCGCCCAACAGCGCCGCACCGCGGCGCTCTCGGAGAACCGCGCGCTCGATACCGGAAAGGGTTTCTGGATCCGCGACGGCAACACGTTCATCAACGTCGGACGCGTGCTGCCCGGTAATCTCATGGGCGAGCTCTATATATACGAGTTCGACGAAGAGCGTCAGCTTCGCGTTGCCACTTACGCCGATCGCGCCTCATACGAGGGTGGGGAATGGACGCTCGAGGGCATACGTCAGTCACACATCGGCAAGGGCGGCGTCATTGCACGCGACGTGGTCGAGGCCGACTGGCGTTCGGCGTTCAAACCCGAGCTTGTGGAGGTCGTCACGGTACGTGTGACGAGTCTCTCGATTCCCGGACTGATGCGTTACATCGACTATCTGCGAACCAATGACCTCGATACGACCCGCTACGAGCTCGCGCTGTGGAATAAGCTCGTCCATCCCTTCGCCACGGCAGTGATGATTTTCATGGCGCTGCCGCTGGTGCTCGGGCGCCTCGGAACCTTCGGCATCGGTCCGCGTATCGTTGTCGGGGTTGTCGTCGCCATGGCGTTTCTGCTGCTGCAACGCATGGCCGGCCAGCTCGGGCTCTCTTTCGGGTTGAATCCAGTCGTGAGCGCGTTGCTGCCGTCGCTCGCGTTCCTGATGCTTGCGCTGCTGCTGTTTCGCAGAGTCGGCTGAAGCGAGGAGAAGTCGGATCAGCGCCGCGCGTTCAGGAAGCGTCGACGATTGACGTCCTCGAGAGGTGGTCGTGCCACGCCTGGCTATCGTGGTCGACCAGCATCCAGAGGAATCCCATCCCGAGCGCGAGCCACGAGAGGCCCGCGCCGACGAAACGCACCAGCGCCTCAGCCCAGCTGGCGCCGCCTCTGCCGGAGCCCACCAGGCGCAGGTTCCAGGTGCGCATGCCGAGTGTCTGCCCTCCATGGGTCCAGAACCAGCCGAAGTAGCCGAACGCGACCATGACCAGGTAAGCCGGGTACCAGCTCTGGCCGGCTCCGATCGCCTGCCCGCCGGTAAACGGCAACAGCACCGCCGTCGCTGCAAAAAGCACCGCCGTCAGCAGCACCCCGTCATAAACCATGGCCCCGAATCTTCTCCAAAGCCCAGGCGGCCCGGGCTTGGCTGAGGCTTCTGGATCCATCGCGATCGTATCCAGCGGAAAGTGGCGCGAAGCGCCTGACTATGCCTTGGGTAAGGTAACGCCCTGCTGGCCCTGATACTTGCCCTCGCGATCCTTGTAAGAGACCTCGCAGGGCTCGTCGGACTCGAAGAATATGACCTGGGCGACGCCCTCGTTCGCGTAGATCTTCGCAGGCAGCGGCGTGGTGTTGGAGAACTCGAGCGTGACATGACCCTCCCATTCGGGCTCGAGTGGCGTGACATTGACGATGATTCCGCAGCGCGCATAGGTCGATTTGCCGAGACATATGGTCAGCACGTCACGCGGGATGCGGAAATACTCCACCGTGCGCGCCAGAGCGAACGAGTTCGGCGGAATGATGCAGATGTCGGACTTGATGTCGACGAAGCTGTTGGCGTCGAAATTCTTCGGATCCACAATGGCCGAGTTGATGTTCGTGAATATCTTGAATTCGTCTGCGCAGCGTATGTCGTAGCCGTAGCTGGAGGTCCCGAACGAAATCAGCCGCTGCTCACCGTTGCTGCGAATCTGATTCGGCTCGAAGGGCTCGATCATCGCGTGCGTCTCGGCCATGAGTCGGATCCAGCGGTCGGACTTGATGGACATGGCCGTTAGTCGTTCTGGATCATGATCTTTGGAAACGCCTGGGTGTAGTCTTTGGCCTGCAGGGAGAGCTTGGCCGCCAGACGTTTCGCCACCTCCCGGAATTGGCGCGCAACCGGGCCGTCCGGATCCCTGACAACCGTCGGCTTGCCCTCATCGGTATCCGCGCGGATGCGACCATCGAGAGGCAGTGCACCGAGAAAGTCCACGTCGTATTGCTCGGCCATGCGCGCACCGCCACCCTCTCCGAAGATGTGCTCCTCGTGACCGCACTGGCTGCACACGTGGATGCTCATGTTCTCGACGATTCCGAGCACCGGGACCTTGACCTTCTCGAACATCTTCAGCCCCTTACGTGCGTCGAGCAGCGCGATGTCCTGGGGCGTGGTGACGATGACGGCGCCGCTCACCGGGATCTTCTGCGCGAGGGTAAGCTGCGTGTCGCCGGTGCCGGGTGGCAGGTCGACGACCAGATAGTCGACATCACGCCAGTTGGTGTCCTTGAGCAGCTGCTCGAGCGCCTGCGTCACCATCGGCCCGCGCCAGATCATCGGCGTTTCCTCGTCCACCAGGTATCCGATGGACATGGACTGGATTTGGTAGCTGACCAGCGGCTCGAGCGTCTTGCCGTCGATGGAGTCCGGCTGCCCGCGGCTTCCGAGCATGCGCGGCTGGCTCGGGCCGTAGATGTCGGCGTCCAGAATGCCCACCGTCGCTCCCTCCGCGGCGAGCGCCAGGGCGAGATTCACCGAGACGGTGGATTTGCCGACACCGCCCTTTCCCGAGGCGACTGCGATGATGTTCTTGACGTTCGTCAGGGTCTCGATGCCCTGCTGGACCACGTGGCTGGCGATTTTCACGCCGACCTCCACGTCGATCTCGCGCCCACCGACCTCGGGTAGCGCGGCGATGCGCTCGCGCAGCGCCTGTGCGAGCTCCTGAACGTGGCTGCGGGCCGGATAGCCGAGCTGCACCGTGGCCCGCACCCGGCCGTCCTGCAGCTCGACGCCCTTGAGGCCTTTCGCCGAGACCAGGTCGGTCTCGAGGTACGGATCGATGTAGCCGGCGATCGCCTGCTCGACCGCGGCCTTGGTCAGCTCACCCAACTTTTCGACTCCCGGAAAAAAACCACTGCAGCGATTCTACAGCAGATTTGCAACACCGAAACGGTCGGGCGCCCCGGGGCCACCCCGGCTCGCCGCGCGTGGCACGGGCCGGGGCTTAGTGATACCTTGTGCGCCGGCTCCGATACCGCTTGCGAACGCACCTTCAATGGGCGACGGCTCCAGAACCATACTCGTCACCAGCGCGCTGCCCTATGCGAACGGTTCGATCCACCTGGGGCACCTGGTCGAGTACATCCAGACCGACATCTGGGTGCGGTTCCAGCGCCTGCGCGGACACGATTGCCTGTACGTATGCGCCGACGACAGCCACGGCACGCCAATCATGTTGCGCGCCGAGCAGGAGGGCATCAGTCCCGAGGAACTGATTTCCCGCATCGGCGAGGAGCATCGCGCCGACTTCGGCGATTTCGAAATCAGCTTCGACAACTTCCATACCACCCATTCGCAAGAGAATCGCGAGCTCGCAAATCTCATCTACGAGCGGCTCCGCGACGCCGGCCACATCGTCGTCAAGACCATCCGCGAGCCCTACGACGCGGTCAAGGGCGTGGGTCTGCCGGACCGGTACATCCGCGGCACGTGCCCGAATCCCGATTGCGGCGCACCCGACCAGTACGGCGACGCCTGCGAGGTCTGTGCGACCACTTACAGCGCATCCGACCTCATCGAGCCGGTATCGGTGCTCTCGGGTGAGCCGCCGCTGTGGCGTGACTCCGAGCACTACTTCGTGCGTCTCGCGGATTTCACCGACATGCTCAAGGACTGGGTGGGCATGGGCGACGGGCCTGCGCGGGTGCAGCCCGAGATCGCCAACAAGCTCGAAGAGTGGTTCGCAATGGGGCTGCAGGACTGGGATATCTCGCGCGACGAGCCGTACTTCGGCTTCGAGATTCCCGATGCGCCCGGCAAATATTTCTACGTGTGGCTGGATGCGCCGATCGGCTACATGGCGAGCTTCAAGAATCTCTGCGCCAGGCGCGACGATCTCGACTTCGATGCCTACTGGGCAGCCGACAGCAAAGCCGAGCTCTATCACTTCATCGGCAAGGACATCGCGTATTTCCACACGCTGTTCTGGCCGGCGAACCTCCACGGCGCGGGCTTTCGTACGCCGACGGCTGTCTTCTGTCACGGGTTTCTGACCGTCAACGGTCGCAAGATGTCGAAGGCCCGGGGAACGTTCATCAATGCGCGCACCTACCTCGAGCACCTCAACCCGGAGTATCTGCGTTACTACTATGCGGGCAAGCTCGGCCCCGGGATCGATGACCTGGATTTGAATCTCGAGGATTTCGTGCAGCGTGTGAACGCCGATCTGGTCGGCAAGGTCGTCAACATCGCCTCGCGGTGCGCGGGATTCATCACCAAGGGTTTCGAGGGTCAGATGGCCGAGGTTCTCGCCGAGCCGGAGCTCTACGCGCGCTTCGTCGCGGCGGGTGACGACATCGCCCGCTACTACGAGGGCCGCGAGTTCGCCAAGGCGGTGCGTGAGATCATGGCGCTCGCGGATCTCGCCAACCAGTACATCGACGAGCAAAAGCCCTGGGTCCTGGTCAAGCAGGAAGGCAGCGAGTCCCGAGTGCAAGCCGTATGCAGCATGGGCCTCAACCTTTTCCGGGCGCTGATGGTGTACTTGAAGCCGATCCTGCCCGGCATGGCGGAAAACGCAGAAGCATTCCTCGATTCCAGCATCCGCGGCTGGGGCGACGTCGAAGCGCCGCTGCTCGGCCACCGAATCAAGGGGTTTCAGCGGCTCATGTCCCGGGTGCAGAAGGAGCAGGTGGATGCCATGGTCGAGGATGCCAAGGAGACGCTGGGAGAGGGCGGCGCGGGAGACGACGGTGGCAGCGAGGTCGAGCCCCTGGCCGAGGAGATCGACATCGACGCGTTCTCGAAAGTCGATTTGCGCATCGCACGCATCACCGCGGCGCGGCCTGTCGCCGGCGCCGACAAGCTGCTCGAGCTCGAGGTGGACATCGGCTCGGAGTCGCGCACCGTCTTCGCGGGGGTCAAAGCCGCCTACGCGCCGGAGGATCTGGTTGGCAGGCTGACGGTGATCGTGGCGAACCTGAAGCACCGCAAGATGCGCTTCGGCACTTCGCAGGGCATGGTGCTCGCGGCCGGACCCGGGGGCGAGGACATCTGGCTGCTCGGCGTCGACGCGGGCGCCGAGCCCGGAATGCGGGTCAAATGAAGCCATCCGGCGTCGCTTACGCGGAGCGGGGAAGCCTTGCCGATCGCATCGACGCCTTGTTGCCGCAGACCCAGTGCGCGCGCTGCGGCTACCCGAGCTGCCGCGACTACGCCGTGGCCGTGGCAACGCGCGGCGCGGCGCCGAACCGCTGTCCGCCCGGAGGCCGGGTCACCGTCGAGGCGCTGGCGGGACTGCTCGGTTGCCCGCCCATGGCGCTCGACCCCGACTGCGGCGCCGAGCGGCCGTGGGTGGTTGCGCGCATCGACGAGCCCGCCTGCATCGGCTGCACGCTGTGCATCAAGGCGTGCCCGGTCGACGCCATCCTCGGCGCGGCGAAGCGCATGCACACGGTCATCGCGAGCGAGTGCACCGGGTGTGAGCTCTGCCTCGAGCCGTGCCCGGTAGACTGTATCGTGCTCGAGCCCATGCCGTCGGCCCCTGCCGACGATGAGACCGGCGCGGGCGGCGACGCCG
>JABAOH010097777.1_pt1 | contig 17329 bp, 16 predicted proteins | sample 7062181 | NCBI WGS metagenome assembly JABAOH01 (sample SAMN14538630, study PRJNA623070) | marine sediment metagenome | biome: marine biome [ENVO:00000428]; feature: marine pelagic biome [ENVO:01000023]; material: deep marine sediment [ENVO:00002113]; isolation source: pool of 5 deep marine... | reverse complement strand
GCGACGCGTCACCCGACGTGGAGGATGCAGCGCTCCTCAAGCGGGCGTTCAATGCCGTGCAGGGGCTCATCGTCGAGGGCGTGATCAGCGCCGGGCACGACCGCAGCGACGGGGGGCTCATCACCACGCTCCTGGAGATGGCTTTTGCCGGCAACTGCGGGGTGGACGTGGAGCTTGGCGGGGATGGTGTGGATCCCCTCGCGCTGCTGTTCTGCGAGGAGTTGGGCCTGGTGCTGGAGGTGAGCCCCGAGCACGAGGCGCGCGCGCTCGAAGCCTTCCGTCGGGCCGAGGTTCCGTGCCTCAGCGTCGGTGCCACGCTCGCCGACCCGGCGGTGCGCGTCCGGGTGGGTGGGCAGGAGGTGCTCGCTGGCGACGTGCGCGATCTGCGGGACCTGTGGGAGGAGACGAGCTTCCAGCTCGATCGGCTGCAGGCCAACCCCGACAAGGTGGAGCAGGAACGCTCCGGGCTGCGCCACCGCACCGGCCCCAAGTTCGCGGTACCGTTCGATCCGGCACCCACCGCGCCCGCCATACTGGAGTCCCGGACGAAGCACCGCGTGGCGATCCTCCGCGAGGAGGGGAGCAATGGGGACCGGGAGATGACCTCGGCGTTCTTCGCCGCGGGTTTCGAGCCGTGGGACGTAGTGATGTCGGACCTGTTGAGCGGGCGGATCGATCTGGAGGGCTTCCGGGGACTGGTCGCGGTCGGTGGCTTCAGCTACGCCGACGTGCTGGACTCGGCCAAGGGGTGGGCCGGGGTGATCCGGTTCAACGAGGGGCTGCGCAGGCAGTTCGAGCGGTTCCGCGACCGGCCCGACAGCTTCAGCCTCGGCGTGTGCAACGGGTGCCAGCTCCTGGCTCTCCTGGGCTGGGTGCCGTGGCACGGGATCGCTGACGCAGAGCAGCCCCGCTTCATCCAGAACGCGTCAGGGCGCTTCGAGTCGCGGTTCACTACGGTGCAGGTGCAGCCGAGCCCAGCCCTCATGCTGCGGGACATGCAGGGCGCCACCCTGGGCATCTGGGTGGCGCACGGAGAGGGGCAGGCGTTCTTCCCCGAGGCGGGGATCCTCGACCGGGTGCGGAAGGAAGGTCTGGCACCGCTGCGCTTCGTGGACGACGAGGGCCAGATCACCGAGGCTTATCCCTTCAATCCCAACGGCTCGCCGCAAGGAATCGCCGGTCTCTGCTCCTCCGACGGCCGGCACCTTGTCATGATGCCACATCCGGAGCGTGCCTTCCTCAAGTGGCAGTGGGGCTGGATGCCGCCGGAGTGGAAGCGCTCCCTCACTGCCTCGCCCTGGCTCAGGATGTTCCAGAACGCCCGGGAGTGGTGCGACGAGACCGCGAGCTAGGCGCGGCCTAGCCAACTCGGTCCCCACCGTTTAGAATCATCGGCTCCTACGGCTGACCACACTTTGGAGTACGAGCATGCCCGAACGCGTTTCGCTCCAGCACTTCGTGCAGAAGATGGAAGATCTCCACACCGACATGACGTCGGGGGGGCTCAAGCACGGGGAGTACGATCAGCGCCTGGCCCGCATAATCGGCGAGCTGCGGGACCGCAAGATCGACGCCGACCGGGGTGATATAACGGCTACGATCGCGGATATGGAGTCCCGCGGCGTGATCACTCCGGCGGTGAAGGATCACCTCATCAATCGGCTGGGGCTGACGTAGCACCCACGAGGGCCGCCTGCCGGCTCCCTCTCACCCGTGGTCGGGCGCCCGCACCCCGCCTGCGGTCTCACGGCAACACATGCCGCGCCCACCCTCGCTGATCCCACGAGAGTACGGCGCCTACGCCGAGCTCCTCTTCCCGGTCGCCACGGGCCTGGCCGCCGGCCGGCCGGGCATCGCGGCCTGGGGCCTGGCCGGCTCGGCGCTCACCTGGTTCCTGCTCTACGAGCCGGTGGCCGTCCTTACCGGTAAGCGGGGCGAGCGGCTGCGGCAGGCGGTCGGGAGCCGCGCCCGGCGCCGCATACCGGCGTTGGTGGTGGCCGGAACGGTGCTCGGCGCGCTGGCTGTAGTCCTGAGTCCGCCGCCTGCCCGCCTGGCGGTCCTGGTGCCAGTGGGGCTCGCCCTGCTCCTCGTTCCGATCGTCCTCGCGGGACGGCAGAAGACGCTGGGAGCCGAGCTCCTCGTCGTGGCCGCGCTCGCGTCGGTGCTGCTTCCCGTAGCGGCCGCCGCCGGCGTGGACCGGCGCTTCGCGTGGATGGCTCTCGGGGTGTGGCTCGTGAGCTTCGCCCTCATCACGCTCGTCGTCCACGCGATCAAGCGACGCCGTGGGTGGACGGTGTGGGTGGCACCGACCCTCGCTGGGCTCACGGCCGCAGCCGGGGCCGGGTTGGCGGCCACCGAGGCCGTACCGGTTGCGGTAGGTCTCGCGCTATTGCCGGCCGCGTTGTTCGTGCTGGTGGTTGCGTTGCTCCGGGTTCACCCGAGGAAGCTGCGCGTGGTGGGATGGTCGGTCGTGGGGGCGAACATCCTGACGCTGATACTCCTGCTTCTGGCGTAGCTGGGCGGAAGCCGAGTCCTGGCTGGCGCTCCCGCGCCCCTCACCCCCCCGGGAGTTTGCGCTGCTCGTCCGCCACCTTGGCGAGAACCCGCTCGGTGAATTCCAGCCGGTCGGAGATGTCGCCCAGCTCGTCCCGCATGCTCTCGACGCTCTCGCGCAGCCTGTCCATCGACTCGGCGAGCTTCCTGACGTCCGCGCCGCCCTTGCCGATGCGTGTCTGTATCCAAGTGCGACTCACGATCCACAGGCCGGCGATGACGCCACTCGTGAGGATGAGCGTCTCCAGCACGGCCCTGATCTGGTAGTCTTCCATGGGACGGGGCTCCCCTGATCGGTCCGACTAATATAGCCCGCGGGGCTCTTGATTCACGATTCCTTCACTCTCGATTCATGCGTGCCCGTCGAGTTTCGCTCACGCAACCGGGCAACGTAGCTCAGGCGTTTCGTACGTGGTGTCTCCGGCATCAAGGAGGTCGACTCATGACCGGTGCTCAGGACTTCGATTCGGGCGCGCCTGACACGGCGCCGCTGTCTCGTTGGCCCCGCGTGCTCGGGACGATCGGTGTCATCCTGGGCGTCATTATGTTCATCGACAAGCTCGACGACTTGGTGACGCGTTTCGGTTGGAGCGAGGAAGACTGGCGGCGCATGTTCGCGCCGGACGTGGCGGACCTCATCGTGCAGGCCATGCCGCCGGTGGGGTGGCTGGTGTTCTCGGCGGTGGGGGGCATGGTTCTCGCCCTGCTCCTGTTCATCGGATCACTCGTACTCAGGCGGCGCCGCCGGTCGGGAATCTCGCTGTGTCGCGCATGGGCGTGGCTCGCCATCGTGTGGACCTTGTTGGAGATCGGGCGGGCGATCTGGTGGCTCGAGCGCTATGCCGGAGACATCCCTGGGGTGCCGCTGGCCGCGTGGCAGGGGTTCGCCGCCTTCGGGATTGCCGTAGCGCTGGTGATCATGCTGGCCTATCCGGTGTTCTTGCTAGTCTGGTTCGCGCGGGGCGACATACGAGCGGAGTACCAGGAGTGGCCTGACTGACCGATGTACTCCACCTGCATCTTCTGCAAGCGCTCGCTCGGCCGGAACGAAGCGATCGAGTCCTTCCCGGTGGGGCGTCGCCTTGCATTCGATCCGGCCAAAGGACGCTTGTGGGTGGTGTGCCGTCGGTGCGAGCGCTGGAACCTGACGCCGCTCGAGGAGCGCTGGGAGGCCCTGGAGGAATGCGAGCGGCGCTTTCGCGCGACGCGGCTGCGCATGTCGACCGACAACATCGGGCTCGCCAAGCTCAAGGAGGGCCTGGTGTTGGTGCGCATCGGCGAGCCGCTCCGTCCCGAGTTCGCGGCGTGGCGCTACGGCGATCAGTTCGGCCGCCGCCGCCGCCGGGCGATCATGTGGGCCGGCGCGGGAGTCGTCGCGGTGGGGGCGGTGGCCGCGGGCGCAATCGCGGCGGGTGTGGGGGCCGCCTTCCTGGGGCAGATCCCCAACCTCGTCATCAACCTCCCGGTGCGTGCCAGGGTGCGGACGGGTGACGGCAAGGTCCTGAAGCTGCGCACAGCCGATCTCAACCGCGCGCGCTTCCTCATGGAGCCCGGTTCCGCCGCGTGGGTGGTACAGGTCAAGAAGCGCACGTTCGAGGGTACGGAGGCGAAACGCGTCGCGGCCCAGATCCTCCCGGGTCTCAACCTCATGGCCGGCTCCAGGCAGGCGGTGGCCAGCGCGGTGGCGAAGCTCGAGGAGGCGGGTGATCCCGAGCGGTACCTCGCGCGAGCATCGCACGAGTTCGACCCCAACAACTGGCAGCGGGGCTACCCCAGGCCGCTCTTCCCGGGAAAGCCGGGTCTCATGAACAAGCTGCCCGCTCCCACCAGGCTGGCCCTCGAGATGGCGCTGCACGAGGAGCGGGAAATGCGGGCGCTCGCGGGCGAGCTGCTGGAACTCGAAATGGCGTGGCGCGAGGCGGAGGCGATCGCCGCCGTGGCCGACAACATGTTCGTGCCCCAGGAGCACGCGGCATTCATCGAGCGCCACCGGCCGCAGGCAGCGCCGGGGGAGGCGGCGGTGGTTGGCCAGGCGGACGGGGAGGGCGAGCCTGGCTGAGCTGCAGCGGTAGCCGGCCCGGCTGCCGGGGTGTATCCTATCCTCTCACCATCCAATCCCTGTAGAGGTGTTCCATGAGCGTTCTTCGATCCCTCGTGCTCCTGCTCTGCTCTGCCGGTGTCCTCGCGGCGCAGGAGACGGTTGCCCCGAACCCCGAGACGGTGCGTGATGCCCAGATGCGCCAGCTGGAGCTGCAGCGCACCATGCTCCTGGCGATGGCGGACTCCATGCCCGAGAACCTGTACCGCGACAAGGTGATGCCGGTGCAGCGCGATTTCGCTCAGCAAATCCACCACGGCGCCTCGGTCATAGCGTTCATCTGCACGCGCTTCATGGGTGCTGAGCAACCCTCTCTGCCCGATACATCGGTCGTTTTCAACAGCCGTGAGGGTCTCACCGGGTACATCAACGCGGTCTACGACCACGCGGCCCAGGTCCTGCGGGAGCAGTCGGAGGAGGAGCGTGCGGTGGTGACCGGTTTCTTCGGCGGCCTGGAGATCCCGAAGTGGCAGATCTGGGACGAGATCCACCAGCACACGGTGTGGACCGCCGGCCAGGTGGTGGCCAACTTCCGCAAGCACGGCATGGCGCCACCGGGGTTCGGGTTCTTCTAGGCTAATCGCTGCGGGCGGCCCCGAGTCGGGGGCCGCCCGCCTTGTCGTCGGTCGGCGCCTGGCTCGGCGCCAGGTGGCGCCCAAGGTCAGGAGCCGACGAACTCCCCACCGAGACACCCTGCGGTAGTAGTGGGGTCCAGCGGCACAGCCGTCGCGCTGTGGTGTACCGACTCGGGAGGCGATAGGTCGATGGCCGGCATCGATTCGGCCGAACCGGGGCGGTATCTTACCCTCCAGCGATGGCACGGGGGTAGTAAGGGTGGCGGATCCCTTCCCGCACTTCAGAGACGTAATTCACGACCAGTTCGCGATCGAGCGTGAGCTCGGTCGGGGCGGCATGGCCGTCGTGTTTCTGGCGCGCGACCGCAAGCTCGACCGGGCGGTCGTGCTCAAGGTCTTGCGGCCCGAGGTCTCCGTCTCGCTCGGGGCCCAGCGGTTCGTGCGCGAGGTGCGCATCGCTGCCAAGCTCTCGCATCCCCACATCGTGACCCTGATCGACTCGGGAGAGTGCGAGGGCTTCCTCTACTCCGTAATGGCGTACGTCGAGGGAGAATCATTGCGGGAGCGCCTGGTGCGGGAGGGAAGGCTGTCGCTGGCGGATAGTGTGGACATCCTGCGCCAGGTGGCGAGCGCGCTGGACTACGCCCACAGCCGGGACGTAGTGCACCGCGACATCAAGCCGGAGAACATCCTGCTGTGCCGCGATGCCGCAGTAGTGACGGATTTCGGGATCGCCCGCGCCATCTCGGCGGCGACCGAGGGCGAGCGGCTGACCGATCCGGGGATCGCGGTGGGAACCGCCATGTACATGAGCCCGGAGCAGGCGAGCGGCGAGCGAGAGCTGGACGGGCGCAGCGACGTCTACTCCCTGGGCTGCGTGCTCTACGAGATGCTCAGCGGCGAGGCACCCTTCCACGACCGGAACCACCAGGCCATTCTCGCAGCCAAGGTACGGGGGGAGTTGCCGGGACTGAGAGAGCTCGGCGCCGCCATCCCGCGGCGGGCTGAGCAGGTGGTCGTCAGAGCGCTCGCACCGGAGCGGGGAGACCGCTTCGACAGCGCCGTGGAGTTCGTGGAGGCGCTGGAGGGAGCGGTGCCGACACTTGCCGTCGGGGCGAGGCACGCCCCGTCGGTCGCGGTGCTGCCCTTCGCCAACATCAGCGCCGATCCAGAAAACGACTATATGGGCGACGGCATCGCCGAGGAGATCATTGCCGCGCTCGCCAAGGTGCCAGGGCTGAAGGTGGCCGCTCGCTCCTCGGCCTTCGTGTTCAAGGGACAGAGTCGCGACATCCGGGAGATCGGGCGGGAGCTCAGCGTCGGGACGGTGCTCGAGGGGAGTGTACGACGCGCTGGACGGAAGCTCCGCGTCATGGCACAGCTCATTGACGTGGCCAACGGTTACCATCTCTGGTCCGAGCGGTACGACCGCGAGATGGAGGACGTGTTCGCCATCCAGGACGAGATCGGCCGTAACATCACGCAGGCGCTGAAGGTCGTGCTGACCAAGGAGGTGCAGCAGGCAATCGCCCGGGCCCGCACCAGCGACGTCGAGGCGTACGACCACTATCTGCGCGGCCGCCAGTTCTTCAACCAGTTCCGCCGCAAGAGCCTGCAGTTTGCACGCGAGACGTTCGGCCGCGCCATCGAGATCGATCCCGACTACGCGCTGGCCCACGCGGGGCTCGCCGACTGCTGCTCGTTCCTGCACATGTACTGGGGCTCGCAGCCCGAGGATCTGGAGCGCGCGGAGGAGGCTAGCCGCCGGGCGCTTGAGCTCGCCCCGGAGCTCGCCGAGGCGCACGCGGCGCGGGGCCTGGTGTACTCGCTACGGGGCGAGCACGAGCAGGCCCGCCTGGAGTTCGAGACTGCCATTCGTACGAACCCTCAGCTGTACGAGGCACGGTACTTCTACGGGCGAACCTGCTTCCAGGAAGGCAGGCTCGAGGAGGCCGCCCGGCTCTTCGAGGAGGCGGCGGAGCTCCGCGAGGATTACCAGGCGCGGTTCTTCATGGCCCAGTCGTATGCGGCTCTGGGTCAAGAGGAAGAGGCGCGGGACGGATACCGTCAGGCGCTGGAGGTGACGCAGCGGCACGTGGAGCTGAATCCCGATGACGCCCGCGCATTCACCATGGGTGCCGTTGCCCTGTGCCGGCTAGGCAACAAGGCCGAGGGACTGAACTGGGCGGAGCGGGCGCTGGCCGTCGATCCGGACGACGCCGGAGTGTCATACAACGTGGCGTGCCTCTTCTCCCTCGAGGGAGAGAGCGACCGGGCCATCGAGAGCCTAGAGCACGCCATTCAGGGTGGGTTCGCGCGGAAGGACTGGTTCGAGAAGGACCCCGATCTCGATCCAATCCGGGACGATCCCCGGTTCCGGGAGTTAATGGCCGCACTGTGAGGTCGCGGACGAAGTGAGCGAGCGGCCGACGCGCCTGGCCTCTCTCGATGCGTTCCGGGGCATCACGATCGCCGGGATGATCCTGGTCAACAACCCCGGCAGCTGGAGCTACGTCTACGCTCCGCTGCGGCACGCCGAGTGGCACGGCTGGACGCCCACCGATCTCATCTTCCCCTTCTTCCTGTTCATCGTCGGTGTGGCGATGGCCTACTCGCTGGTGCCCCGTCTGGAGCGCGGCGAGACCAAATCCACGGTATTCCGCAAGGTGTTGTGGCGCAGCCTGATCCTGATCGGCCTGGGACTGCTGCTGAGCGCCTTTCCCCGGTTCGACCTGGCCACGATGCGCTTCCCCGGAGTGCTGCAGCGTATCGGCCTCGTGTATTTCTGCGCCTCAATGATCGTGATGCACACCTCCGCCCGCGGGCAGGCAGCGGCCGCGGCGGCGCTGCTCCTGCTCTACTGGGCGCTCATGATGCTGGTGCCCGTGCCGGGACATGGCGCCGGTAACCTGAGTGCCGACGGGAACCTCGCCGCCTACATCGACCGGGCGGTGTTCGGCAGCCACATCTGGCGCGATACCTGGGACCCCGAGGGCCTGTTGAGCACACTGCCCGCCATCTCCACGACCTTGCTCGGGGTGCTCACTGGGCGGCTGCTGCGCTCGAAGAGGGACGGGCGGGAGATCGTGAATTGGCTGTTCGTGCTCGGTTGGGCCGGTATCCTCGCCGGCCTGGTGTGGCACGCGGCCTTTCCCATCAACAAGAACCTGTGGACCAGTTCGTACGTGCTGTTCACCGCCGGGGCAGCACTCCAGTTCCTGGCCGTGTGCTATTGGCTGATCGAGGTCCGCGGATGGAGGCGGTGGGCACATCCGGCGGTGGCGTTCGGCATGAACGCGATCGCCGTGTTCGTGCTCTCCGGGCTGTTCGTCAAGGTCCTGCTGTGGGTTCGGTTCCCCGCCGCAGATGGCGGTACCACGTCGCTCTACCGCTGGATCTACCAGTATCTGTTCGCGCCCTGGGCCGGGCCGCTCAATGGCTCGCTGGCCTTCGCGCTGGCCAACATTCTGCTGTGGTACGCAGTGATGGAGTTGCTCTACCGCAAGCGGATCTTCATCAAGATCTGACGGCAGTCGCGTGCCGCCTGGATCAGCGCGGCGCTAGCTCGGCGACCCAGACCCGATCCGACACGCGCTGCCCCGAGGCCATCCCGCCCGTGACTACGAGCCGGGCTCCCGCCACGACGATCCCCCGCAGGTCCATCACGGGCTGGCGCAGCTCGCCCCACCCCTCCCAGCGGTCCGCTGCCACGTCGTAGCGGAAGACGGCCCGCCGCGGCTCCGACGGCCAGCTGTTGTAGCCGATGCCGTCGTAGTTGTAGGGGTTGTTGGTGCCGCCGGCGAAGATCACGTAGCCGTTGAGCCCCACGGCGCCGGCGCGATAGAGCGGGGGACCGGGGTGATCGGCGATGCGTCGCCAGCTGATGTGGGTTGGATCGTTCGGGTCTATGTCACCCCGCCATGACCCACCCTGCATGGTGAACCGCGGCCGGTCGGCGTTGGTGCGCACACCGTCGATGTACACGATCGCATCGCCGGCGACGCCACCGGCGTGACCGAACACGGCCTGCCCCGGGATGGGAGTCGCCTGCCGCCAGGTGTCGGTCGCGGGATCGTAGAGCTGCACGTTGGGCACGTTGTCCCGGTCGTGCCATCCGGAGATGAGATAAACGAGCGAGTCGCGCCACACCCCAGAGACGGCATCGTCGACCGGAACGGGGATCGGCGCCCCGGCGCTCCACTCGTCGGTCTCCGGATCCAGAACGTCTACGTTTGGCAGGGACTGCTCGGTCCCATCCTCGGCGACGGTGTACCCGCCGAACACGTAGATCTTGCCGCGCACCGCCTGTGCGGTCGCCGCCAGGCGGCCCGGGCCGGGCACCTCGGACACCTCGTGCCACCGAGCGTCCCGCACGTTCCAGCGGAATGCCCAACTCACGACACCGTCCCACTGCCTGGTCGAGTCGAGTCCGAGCAGCGAGTAGACCGCCGCGCCGTGAGACGTCTGCACCGCCACCACGGCGTTGTTCGTCACCGGGTGCGGCAGTCGCGGAGCAGCCTGCCAGGCCGGTGCCTGAAAGGCGAGCGAGAGGACGAACGGCCAGAGCACGTTGGAGAGCGTCACTCAGATGAATACCGCCGGCTGAGCTTGCGGTTCCGGAAGACGAGGCCGGAGCAGGCGGTGAACAGGGCCACGGCCCCCAGGACGAGCGCCAGCCGGGTCCACGACTCCCCCGCCGCCTGGCGCCGCGCTACCAGCACGGCGGTGGTCCGGAGCCATTCCACCCCGGCGAGCACCAGCAGTATCTGGAACAGTCGCGGCACCCACGGGCGGCGCACCAGGAGCAGGAAGGGGAGGACGAGACTCGCCACGGTCAGCGGGGCGACGTCGTTGCGCGAGAAGTGAGCCGCCAGCAGCAGGAAGCTGACGAGGACCGGGAGCAGCCGGACGAACTGCATGGAGGGAAGTGCGACTACGGGTAGAGACGCGTCACCTTCCAGCCGTCGCCGTCCTGCGTGTAGCACAACCGATCATGGAGCCGGTTCAGGCGTCCCTGCCAGAACTCGATGCGCTGCGGGATCAGCCGGTACCCGCCCCAGAACGGCGGGAGCGGCACCTCCTCGCCCCGGTACTGCTCATCATGTTCCCGATATCGCCGCTCCAGTGCTTCGCGGCTCTCGAGTTCCGCGCTCTGCTGGGAGGCCCAGGCGCCGAGGCGGCTGCCGCGGGTCCGGGTCCTGAAGTACGCCTCCGACTCCTCGTGCGAGAGCTTCTCCACGGTTCCCTCGACGCGCACCTGCCGCTCCAGGATCGGCCAGTGCATGACCAGCGCGGCCTGAGGGTTCTCCAGCAGCTCAGCGCTCTTCCTGCTCTCGTAGTTGGTGTAGAACACGAACCCGCTCTGGTGGCCGAAGTCCTTGAGCAGCATCATGCGAGCCGATGGCACGCCGTCCTTCGTGCTGGTGGCCAAGGTCATGCTCTCCGGCAGGAAGATGCCGGACCGGCGAGCGGCGGCGAACCAGTCGGCGAACAGGGCGATGGGGTCCGGGCCGGCCCTCAGCTCCGTCAGGCCGGTTGCCATGCCCCTGCCCAGTGTGAAGAGGGTGCGAATGCGTCCGATCAGCGACATGCCGGCGTCGGTCCGTGCGCGGAAGCGTTGTTCACTGGATGTCAGGCCGCTGAAAGGAACCGGGTTCGTCATGCGTCGGCAAGGGGCGATGAACCGGTCCCGCTCTCGCGCCGCCTCGCTGGATCTGCCATCTTTCGTCTCCCATGGTCGAGCTCTCGCAGCGTCTCCGTGAAGCGCTCGCCGGCCGGTACGTGATCATGCGGGAGATCGGCCGGGGCGGCATGGCCACCGTCTGTCTTGCGGAGGATCTCAAGCACCGGCGCAAGGTGGCGGTGAAGGTGCTGCGCCCGGAGCTGGCGGCCACCGTGGGAGCCGGCCGGTTCCTGCGGGAGATCGGGATCGCCGCGAAGCTCGCCCACCCTCACGTTCTCCCCGTGTACGACTCCGGCGACGCGGACGGTCTGCTGTACTACGTGATGCCGTTCGTGGAAGGGGAGTCTCTGCGGGACAGGCTGGACCGGGAGGAGCACCTGGAGGTCGGCGAGGCCCTGCACATCACTCGGGAAGTGGCGAGCGCGCTCGACTATGCCCACAGCCATCATGTTCTGCACCGGGACATCAAGCCTNNGGGGTGGGAGAGGAGGAGCGGAGGACGCCATCACCGAGCCGGGGATCGCTGTGGGAACGCCCACCTACATGAGCCCGGAGCAGGCCAGCGGTGAACAGGTGCTCGACGGCCGCAGCGACGTCTATGCCCTCGGCTGCGTCCTCTACGAAATGCTCGTGGGTGAGCCTCCCTACACCGGAGAGACGCCGCGCGCCGTAATCGCGCAGTGTTTCAGTGCGCCGATCCCCTCGGCGCGTCGCAAGCGGCCCGCCGTACCCGACCACGTTGACGCCGCGCTCCACAAGGCGCTGGCGAAGACGCCCCCGGAGCGGTTCGACACGGCCGAGGAGTTCGCAGCGGCGCTGGTCACACCAGGCACGGTCGCGCTGCCGCAGCCGGAGGCGACGTCCATCGCGGTCCTCCCGTTTCAGAACATGAGTCCGGAGCGTGAGAACGAGTACTTCAGCGACGGGATGACCGAGGAGATCATCAACGCGCTGACGAAGCTGGAAGGGCTCCGCGTTGCGGCGCGCACGTCCGCATTCGCATTCAAGGACACTAACCTGAGCCTGCGAGACGTAGGGGCACAGCTGGGGGTGTCGACGATTCTGGAGGGGAGCGTGCGCAAAGTGGGGAACCGCTTGCGGATCACGGCCCAGCTGATCGACGTGGCGGACGGCTACCACCTCTGGTCGGAGCGGTACGATCGGGAGCTGGAGGACGTGTTTGCGATCCAGGATGAGATCGCTGCGGCCATCGTCTCGACTCTGCGCGATCGCCTCGCCGAAGTCCAGCGCACCCAGGTCGTGAAGCGCTACACCGACAACGTCGCGGCGTACCAGCTCTACCTCCAGGGACGCTATGTCGAGAAGACGCGGCGGCGGGCCGGCTTCGCTAGGGGGATCGAGTATTTCGAACAGGCCATCGCGGAGGACCCCAACTACGCTCTGGCGTACACCGGCTTGGCCGACTCCTACAACCTGCTGGCGTGGTACCGCCTCCTGTCGCCCCGGGAAGCCTTCCCCAAGGCGCACGTGGCGGCGCTCAAGGCGCTGGAGATCGACGAGATGCTGCCCGAGGCGCACACCTCACTGGGAGTCGTGCGGTTCTACTACGACTGGGAGTGGCACGGGGCGGAGCGATCCCTCACTCGGGCCCTGAGGCTCAATCCCGAAGACGGCACGGCGCTGCATGCCTACTCCGAGTACCTCGCGGCGCGCAACCGGCTCACCGAGGCCACCGAGCGGATTACGCGGGCGCAGCAGCTCGAGCCCCTCGGGCTCAGCATCAACGCCGGGCTCGGCTGGATACACTACTTCTGCCGACGCTACGACGAGGCCATCGAGCGATTTCAGAGGACGATCGAGCTCGATCCGGAGTACGTCTTCCTCAACTGGTTTCTGGGCCAGGCCTACATCAAGAAGGGAATGCTGAAGGACGCTCAAGCAGTGCTGCGGCTCGGGATGGCGGCCTCGGGCGACCATCCCGGGATGGCGGCGTATCTGGCGTACGCCTACACCAAGGACGGTCGGCCCGACGACGCGCGCGACATCCTCAAGGCGCTGAAGGTGCGGGCCAAGGAGACCTATGTCCCCGCCGACTATTTCGCGGTGATCCACATGGGGCTCGGCGAGCTCGATCAGGCGTTCGAGTGGCTGGGTAGGGCGGTCGAGGAGCGGGCACTGCACGCCGTCTTCCTGGCGGTGGATCCGCTGTTCGATGACCTGCGGGATGACGAGCGGTTCGCCCACGTACTGGGCAGCATCGGATTGGATCGGGGGTAGCATGGGTATTCGTGCGGCGGTGATGACGGAGCCACGGGCGCCGATCGCCCAGTGGGAGATCGACGAGCCCGTCGTGGAGCCCGGGGGCGTCATGCTCGAGACGCTGGCGAGCGAGGTCTGCGGCACCGACGTGCATCTCCACCACGGACGGCTCGACGGCGTGCCCTACCCGATCATTCCGGGTCACGTGAGCGTGGGCCGCATTCTGGAGATGCGAGNNGCAACGCCTGCTACCACTGCACGGTCGTCGGGCAGCCGAACCGCTGCCCGGAGCGCCGGGTGTACGGTATCACCTACTCCGCTCACGACGGCCCACTGGGCGGGTGGGCCGAGCGGATCTACCTGCGGCCGGGTGTCCGCGTGCTCAAGCTGCCCACGCCGCTCAGCGCCGACGACGTGATTGGCGGCGGCTGCGGGCTGTTCACCGGCTTCGCGGCAGTCGAGCGCAGCGGCCTGACGATGGGTGACACGGTGGTGGTGCAGGGCTCGGGACCGGTGGGGCTCGCCGCGGCGGCGTTTGCCCAGCTGCGCGGGGCAGGTGCCGTGTTCGTCATCGGAGCCCCCAGGGCCCGCCTCGAGCTCGCGCGCGAGCTCGGTGCCGACCTGGTGCTCTCGGTCGACGAGGATTCGATGGAGAGCCGGCTGGAAACAATCTGTGGCGCGACCGGCGGGCGGGGCGCCGATGTGATCATCGAGGCGAGCGGCAACCCCGCCGCGATCCCTGAGGGACTCGACCTGCTACGCGACGGAGGGACGTACGTGGTGGGTGGGCACTACACCGACACCGGTACCGTCGCTATCAACCCGCACATCCACATCAATCGACGCCACGCAGACATCCTGGGACAGTGGGGCACCGACTTCCGCCACGTCGTGCGCGCCCTGCACATGCTGGCACGGCACCGTGATAGTCTTCCCTTTGACAAGGTGATCGGCGCGCGCTACGGTCTCCGCGAGGCCGGCCAGGCGCTGGACGACGTAGCGAACCTACGGGTGACGAAGGCGATTATCGATCCGTCTCGGGACTAGAGTTCGCGGATCGCCTCGATCGGGTCCAGCTTGGCGGCTCGACTCGCCGGATACCAGCCAAACAGAACTCCGACGACCAACGCGAATCCCACGGCCATCATCGCCCCAGGGATGTTGACGGCGATCACGAACTCCCGGCCGAAGCTCTGAGCGATCAGCTCGGTGAGGGTGATGAGCCCGATGCCGCCGGCGATCCCGATGGCCGCACCCAGCAGGGCGAGGGTCAGAGACTCGGCAAGGAACAGCTTGCGGATGGCGCGATCGTCGGCGCCGAGCGCCTTGCGGATCCCGATCTCCCGCACCCGCTCGCGCACCGCGATCAGCAGCACGCTGAACAACCCGATGCCGCCGACCACGAGCGTGACGCCGGCGATAGTGAAGAGCACCGCGTTCCAGCCAAGCAGGATGTTGTCCGCCATGGCGAGAGTGGATGCCACCTCGGCGGCCTCGTTCTCGATGGCGAAGTCCTCGACCCCGTAGTGCCGCTGCCGCAGCCGGGCCGTCCCGGCCTCCATGACCGTTGCGAAATCCGATCCCTGTGCCACGTCGACCAGGACGTTGTCTACCTGGCCGGCGCCCTTGTGGTACAGCGTCACGTAGGTGTATGGCACGTACACGCGCCGCGCGAGGAACGACTGGTCTGCCGGGATCATCTCGAACTCGATCGGCGCCACCACGCCGATTACGCGGAATCGGACGCCATCGATCTGGAGGGTGCGTCCGACGGGGTCTGCCGCGCCGAAGAACGGTTCTACCAGGTGCTCGCCGATCACGGCCACGCGTGAGGCGTTGATGATGTCGAGCGGGACGAACTCGCGGCCCCTCATCACCGGCCAGTTGCGGTAGCGCAGGTAGTGGGCGTCAATGCCGTCAACCGGTACCGAGCGCTGATCTCTCGGGGTGGTGACCAGGTGCCGCCCCGTGAAGTTGCGCCCGTAGGTCGTGCGCACGCCGGGTACCTGCCGCAGGGCGGCGACGTCTGAGAGTCTGATCCCGGCGTGCCGCAACTCGGCGGCGCGCGTCGCATCCGACCGCGGGCCCCGGTCGAAGAAGCCGAACGTGCGTGGCATTCCCAGCCGGGTGATCTCGCTGGTGGCCATCCCCTCGACGGCTGCGGACAGGGAGGTCATCGAGACCACGGAGGCAGCGCCGAAAACGATCCCGAACAGCGTGAGGAGCGAGCGGGTCTTGTGCGCTCGTACCTCCCGCACGGCGTCCAGGGCGAGTTCCGCCCACTCGACGGCCCACCGGCCGAGCCGTCCGTTAGCCATAGCGCAGGGCCTCCACCGGAGGGAGCCGGGCTGCACGGATCGCGGGATAGACACCGGCTATCACCCCGACGCCGAGTGACGTGGCGATCGCCACCGCGGCCATCGGCCCGGTCACGACGGCCGGCATGCTCATCAGGTGGGCGACGGTTCCCGTGAGTGCGGCACCGAGCGCGAGCCCGAGCACGCCGCCGAGCGTCGCGATCACCAGCACCTGGGCGAGCACCTGGCGGAAGATCTGGAAGCCGGTGGCGCCGAGGGCCATCCGCGTGCCGAACTCCCGCACCCGCTCGACCACGGACGCGAGCAGGATGTTGGCGATCACGACGCCGCCCGCAACGAGCGACACGATCCCCACGACGAGGAAGATGAAGTTGAACAGCATGAAGAACTCGGCGTCGTTGTTGGCCGAGCTGCCCGAGCGCTCGATCGAGAAGTCTTCCACGCCGTGCCGCAGGGCCAGCATGGCGGAGACCTGCCCGCGGGCAGCTCGCACCGCAGTCGGGGACGCCGCCTTGAGAGTGAGGAACACCAGGTGGTCGTCGTCGCCCGTGTACTGTGTGAAGGCGGTCGTGATGGGGATGTAGGCGCGCTCGTTGCGGTACTCGAGCTGGTTACCGCTCCACGGCGCGAAGTAGAACTCTTCCCGCTCCATCACGCCCACGACGCGGTAGTTCTTGCCGGCCAGGTTGACCAGCTGGCTGAGGGCATCCTCGGCGTGGCCGAACAGGGAGTCCGCATACTTCCACCCGAGTACCATGACCCGAGTCTTGCGCCGCACATCGAGATCGCCAATGTACCGCCCGACCTGCGGCCGAATCGCATTGATCACGGCGTAGTCGGGTGTGGTTCCGACCACTGGACCGGTGAAGTGGATATCTCCCACGCGGTATTCCATCCGGTCGTAGAAGCCCGGCGCGACGGCGGAGAGCATGGTGGCGTTGTCCTTCAGGTACTCCGCGTCGCGGTACGTCAGACGGTCCGACGCCAGCTCCCGTGCCGTGGGATGCTCCGACATCTCGCGGTCACGCACGATGATCGTTCCGAATCCTCCGACCTCAGCCACGAACTCCTGGGTGATCTTCGTCTGGCCGCCGAACAGCGCGAGCACAGTGACGATGCTTCCCGTACCCAGGATGAGCCCCAGCAGGGAGAGCAGCGTTTGGCCCAGGTGGCGCCGGGCCTCATCGAGCCCGACGAGTAGCGACTCGAGGAAGCTCACGCGGCCACCCGTCCGTCGGCGAGGTAGACGGTCCGCTGCGCCTCGGCGGCGACGTGCGCGTCGTGGGTGACCAGCACGATGGTGTTGCCACCCCGGTGGACCTCACGGAACGTCTTCAGCACCTCCGCGCCGGCCGCGGAGTCCAGGTTGCCGGTGGGCTCGTCCACCAGCAGGATGGCCGGCTGTCCGATCAGCGCCCGGGCGATGGCCACGCGCTGGCGCTCGCCGCCCGAGAGCTGGTCGGGGCGGTGCCCGATGCGCTCCCCGAGGCCGAGCCGCTCCAGCAGCTCCCGCGCCCGCTTGCGGCGCGCCCGCCGCGACAGCCCGCCACGGTACTGCAACGGCAGGGCCACGTTCTCCTCGACGTTCAGCCGGGGCATGAGGTTGAAGGTCTGAAACACGAAACCGACCTTCTGGTTGCGTACGCGGGCGAGGGGCCGACCACGTAGCGTGCTCACGTCGGTCCCGTCGAGGTGGTAGGTACCCGAGGTCGCCGAGTCGAGGCAGCCCAGGATGTGCATGAGCGTGCTCTTGCCCGAGCCCGACGGCCCCATGATGGCCACGTACTCGCCCTCCTGCACATCCAGGTCCACCCCGCGCAGTGCGGGGACGTCGACCTGCCCGAGCTGGTAGACCTTGGTGATCTCGCGCGCTTCAAGCAGT